>Ga0187827_10001004_pt1 | contig 42594 bp, 24 predicted proteins | sample ETNtaG_39_FD_167969 | JGI IMG/M metagenome (GOLD analysis project Ga0187827, IMG submission 167969) | Marine microbial and viral communities from oxygen minimum zone, Eastern Pacific Ocean - ETNP2014_SV_150_PacBio MetaG (Illumina Assembly) | ecosystem: Environmental > Aquatic > Marine > Hypoxic...
CAGCGCGGCGGTTTCACGGACGGAATGACCAAGGGGTTTCCGAATAGAGGCGGACGACATGGCGATGCGGGCCTCAAGATTGGGCGAGATGGGATGGAGCCGGTTTTCGAATTCATCGATCGCTCCGTGAAGGATGAGAAGCCTTTCTTTGTCTGGTATGCGCCTTTCCTGCCGCACACGCCTCACAATCCGCCCAAGCGGCTTCATGACAAATACCTGGCCAAGGGCGTAGCGGACCGGATCGCCAAATACTACGCGATGTGTGAGTGGTTCGATGAAACGTGCGGCGCGTTGATGAAGCACATCGACGACGCAGGCATAGCGAAGAACACCCTGGTCATCTACGTCACCGACAATGGCTGGATACAAACCGAAAAGGGCGGCTACGGGCCGCGATCCAAACGCAGTCCCTACGAAGGCGGCACGCGGACGCCGATCATGTTCCGCTGGCCGGGCGTGATTCCGGTTGCCGACCGGCCCGAGCTTTGTTCGTCCATTGATATCGTCCCCACGATCCTGGCAGCCGCTGACGCCAAAGGGCCCCACGACTTTCCGGGCCTCAACCTTCTGCCCCACCTCAAGAGTGGAAAGGCCATCGAGCGGAATAAGCTGTTCGGTGAATCCTTTGCCCACGATATTGCCGACATCGAAAACCCACAGGGAGCGCTCCTTCACCGGTGGGTCATTCGCGGCCACGACAAGCTTCTGCTGACCTATGACGGGTCACCCGGGAAGATGAAATATCCAGCGCAGGACGGTGCACCTCAGCTCTTCAATCTGAAAGACGATCCCAGTGAAAAGATGAATCTTGCCGAAAAGAATCCGCAGGTAGTGAAGGAGCTCAGCGCACTACTCGAGGAGTGGTACGTTCCCAACGAACGTCAGGCCGGCAAATTCATGCCGGTGGCTCCAGAGCGTACCCGAAAGCCCAAAAACCGATGAACCTCGCCATGGAAAACAACAGGACAGACATGAAAAACATCCTCAGCCTGCTTCCTCTCCTCTTGATGACGGCAACGGCCGACGCGAGGCGCGGAGTATTGTGTCGGACGCACAGTAGGACGGGTTGGCAACCCGTCAGAAGAGCCGGGTTACCATCCCGGCCTACGATTAGGACGAAGCCAGCCTTTGAGTCTTTCTGCTTAAACTTCTCTGCGTGGCTTGGAGATAGAAGATCAGGGCAAACGAATTAGGAGAACATCTTTATTCGTTTGCCTCCATTCGTTTGCCATTCCTCTTGTGAAAAGAACGTACCAGTTGCGGTCGAAGCCAGCCTTAGGAGAACTGTGAAGAGGTTCTTGCAGCTATAAAGGAGTCCCTATGCACCGATTTGTGATCTCTACTTGCATTGTACTTTTTACCAGCGGTGTCCTGGCACAGGCGGCTGACAAGCCCAATGTCATTCTCATCCTGGCTGATGACCTCGGTTACGGCGACGTGGGATGCTACGGCGCTCCTGATGTCAAGACGCCGAACATGGACCAGTTGGCCAAAGAGGGGGTGCGCTGCACCGATGGCTACGCTGCGTTTCCCGTCTGCTCGCCCTCCCGCGCCGCGCTCCTGACTGGCCGCTATCCCGCGCGGTTTGGCCCGACGTACGAAGACTACTTTGGAGGAGGCGCCCCTGAACTGGATCCGCAAAAACATCCAACTATCGGACAGATGATGAAGGATGCCGGGTATCGAACCGCCTGTTTCGGTAAGTGGAACGTCTCCAACCTGAATCGGCGTCGTGCGAATGACTTCGGCTTCGACACCTGGGTTGGCCTCCACCTCAATCACGATTTCTACACGCACAAGCTTGTGCGAACCGGCGAGCACGACCTCTACAAGGACGGCGAACCCTTCGACCGCAAAGGCGTCTGGTCAGACACGATCTTTGCCGACGAAGCGATTCGCTTTATCAAGGCTGAGAACGAAAAGCCGTTCTTTATCTACCTGCCGTTCCAGGCTCCGCACAGTCCCTTTCAGGATCCGAACATTCCGCTCGACCCTCCCGGCAAGAAAGAACGCAAGACCCTGATCAAGATGATCGAGCGTCTTGACCTGGAAATCGGGCGGGTGCTCAAGGCACTGGACGATCAGAAACTCGCCAACAACACGCTCGTCATCATGACCAGCGACAACGGCGGCGCTCAGAAAGTCGCACGGAATCTGCCGCTCAGCGGCGCGAAGCAGATGTTGCAGGAGGGCGGCATCCGCGTGCCGCTGATCCTGCGCTGGCCCGGCGTGCTGCCTGCGGGCAAGACGTTTACCGCACCTGTAACCGCGATGGATCTTACCGCTACCGTCGCGGCAGCGGGAGGCGCCAAACCGCGGCCGGAAACGCCGTTCGACGGGGTGAACCTGTTGCCCGCCCTCACCGGCAAAGATCAGCTCGACGCAGAGCGCGCGATCTTCTTCCGTCGTCGCATGGTGATAGTGTGGGGGAAACAGAATTCCATCCGTCAGTCGGCGGTCCGCAAAGGTGACTGGAAATACCTGCGGACATATAAGTTTCTGGGAGGCGGAAAGTTTTCAGACAAGTATGCCGCTGCGCTCTACAACCTGAAGAAAGACATCGCCGAGGAAAATAATCTCGCGGCATCCGCCCCCGAGAGGATGAAAGCGCTAAGCGACCTGCTCGAGCAATGGGAATCGGAAGTGAGCAAGACGGCTGCTCCATTCCCCTCCTCAAAACCACCCGCAAAGAAAGGGCAAGGAACAGGAAAATGAGCCACACACGTCGTGACTTTATCAAAACGACCGCGGCAGCCACGGCCATGGCCGGCCTGGACACCCGCAGCGCATGGCCCGAAAACGTGAGAAAGCCGAACCTGCTGTTTGTCTTCACCGACCAGCAGTCGTTCGACATGCTCGGGTGCTACGGCAACGAACAGATCCAGACGCCGAACCTCGACCGGCTGGCCGAAGAAAGCGTCCGGTTTGAATACTGCGTCGCTTCCACGCCGGTCTGCACTCCCATGCGCGGCATGCTGCTCAGCGGACAGCATCCCCTGAAGAACGGCGCGTTCAGCAACGATGTCTGCATGCTGCCCGGCAAAGGCAAATACTTCGGCCGAATACAATCACGTGAATTATACATTTATACGATGACGATGACGCGAGAGGGATGCCTGGCTCAAGGCGAACAGTTCTGCGAGGAAGAGCGTTCGTCGGTAAAACCCAGGCCGCTGTTAGCGTTTTTTTCATCCGTCCTTTCTCCTTCTATTTGGCGGGGTGTTTGACGCCGACGCTTTTTAGATATCCCAAATCGTCAGGACGCAGTACCTTCGCCCCGAGCATGTTCGTTTTTCCGTCTGCTGTTTTGATTTTCAGAATCGTCTTGCCTTTCGGGTTCACGAAAATATCGGCGAGCGATCCTTCCATTTGCTGCGGACGTCCTTTTGCCCAAACCCGGGTTTCAAACGTTTTGTTAGCGGGCAAAAAGCTTGTACTCCCTTTCGCCTTTTCTGGTGCAGGCACTGCTTTTTTCGGGGCCGGTTTGGCGTTCGTTTTTTCGACCGGAAGATTGCGCAGGTTGCGATACGGCTGGGCTTTGCTTTTGGCATTCGCTTCCGGGTCGTAGAGCGGGTTCGGGCGACGCTGATATTTTTTCGGCACCACTTCATCGAGTGTTGTATCGAGTAGCTTAAAGAGCTCCTGCGTTTTTTCGGGCATCGTTTCGGCGAGATCGTTTTTCTCTTCGATGTCCTGCGCGATATTGTACAACTCCAGATATCCCTGTTCGTCGAACAGCAACTTGAAGTCCCCTTTTCGCACTGCCGTACGGGAGGGTGAGTAGTTCCCTTTTTTGTCGAGCCCGCCGCCGGCTTTATGCCAGAAAAAGGTGTCGCGGGTATATTGCTTCGCCCCGTTTTTCGGATCCTTCAACAGCGGAAGAATCGACTGTCCATCGATATCGAGGCCCGTCAAATCATCAGCCTGACCGGCCACCGAGAGAAGCGTCGGGAAGATGTCTTCGACGCCAATCGGCACCTCACACATAGAGCCGCCTTTGATATGGCCGGGCCAATAGGCGATAAACGGGACGCGTACGCCACCGTCGTAGAGCTTTGCTTTGCCCCCCCGGAGTGGCGCATTAGAGGTCGCGTTTGCACGATCAATCCCGCCGTTGTCCGACATGAAAATGATCAAGGTGTTTTCCGCAATCCCGAGCTTGTTGAGCTCGTCAACTACGCGTCCGACCGAGTTATCGAGTCCGCGCAGAACTCCTGCATATTCCGGCATTGAGTGCCCGTTCCAGCCACGAGTCGCTTTTTTCTCGAAATAGTCGTAATCCTCCTGCTTCGCTTCGCGCGGCGAATGGACCGCGAACTGCGCGAAATAGAGGAAGAAGGGTTCTCTGTTTTTATCGCATTCGCGAATAAACCGTACGGCGCTCTCCGTCAGGTCGTCGGTCAGGTATTCGATGCCTAGATCCTTGCCGGGCTTCCCTCTCTCTTCCCATTTTTCGCGCCAATTAAAGTAAGGCGAACCGCCGTGATCGAAATAGGCGAGCTCTTCAAACCCATGATCTTTCGGCTGATACCCGTCCAGTCCCAGGGCGCCTAGATGCCATTTGCCGAGCATCGCACTACGGTAGCCTTTCAGCGCTTCGGCAATCGTAAGCGCATCGTACTCGTCCTGCGGCTGCCCGCTTTGTAGCGCATAGGTAAACGAGCCTGAAATGAAGCCGAGCGCGGGATCCGCCTGCTCAGGCGTATTCTTTTTTCGGTCGTGGATGTGATATCCGGCCGGCGGCGTCACTTTGCGCGAAAAGTAACTCCCATTCATATGCCCCGACGCCGTAAGAAATCCAAACCGACCCGGATAGCGACCCGTAAGCAAAGCGGAGCGACCGGGCGAACAGAGCGCGGCGGAATAGGCCTGGGTAAAAGTCATCCCGTGTTCAGCGAGCCGATCAATAAATGGCGTTTCGTAGAAACACTCTTCTTGTTTTACGTTCCGCACACGCGTCGCATAACTCACGATATCCATCCAGCCGAGGTCATCGGCTAAAATGACAATAACATTCGGCTTCTCCGCCGAAAGCGCCGTAAGAGCGCCCATCAAAAAGAGCATCCCGATGGTCACTCGCCGTCCCGCTGAGCGGGCAGGAAAACATACATTCAATTCATTTACCTCTTAGCTTATTGGTCGAACATGCCGTTCTTTGGATCGCCGCCGGACAGCAGGTAGGCGATGAGGTCGAGGAGTTCTTGTTCGTTGAGGGCGTTGATGAGGCCGGCAGGCATCATGGAGACTTTGCGTTCTTCGGTTTTGGCGATGTCGGTTGCAGCGATGGTCAGCTGTTGCCGGGGGGCGAAGGGATTGGTCATCACCGTGACCTTGCCGTCTTCGTCGGTCAGGATACGGCCGATGACCATATTGCCGTCTTTCCTGGTGATCTGGTGGGTGCCGAATTGGTCGGAGATGACGGCGCTGGGATCGATGATGTTCTCCATCAGGTCGCGAATGGTGTAGCGATTGCCGCTGCCGGTGAGGTCGGGGCCAATGCTGCCGCCGTCGCCGCCGAAAGGATGGCAGATGGCGCAGAGCGCGCGGTACATGTTTCGGCCGTTGCTGAAGTCGCGGCCACGGAGTTTGCTTTTTTTGGCAAGGCGGACGGTTTCGTCCAGGGCGTAGGTCTTGCCCGGGCCCTTGGGTGGCACGATGCCGGCGGGGGCGCTGGGGGCCGCGGCGCTGAGTGCCTGCAGCTCGGCGACTTCGCCTTGAGGTGCGATGTTGGCAATGGCTTCGGCAAGGGCAGCCTCCATGAAGCCCTTGTAACTGTTGCCGCCCTGCCATGAGCGGACGCGTGGAAACCAGGAAAAATAGGTCTTGCGAGTCTCGGGCGTCCAACCGGCAGTGGCGTTGCGCACGGCAACGAGGTAGGCGATCTGCTGGGTATTGGGGCGACTGCTGGCGGCTCTGCGGAGGGCTTGGCTTTTGGTATCGGAACGACTGAGGACAGCGTCGCTGGCCATTATGTCAAAGCTGTCGGCGGCTGTTGCCATGAGGGCCAGGGCCTGGGAAACGACTGTGCGGGAATCGAGCGCGACCAGCATCTGGCAGAGCTCACGATTGACGAATGGATCGTCGGCGGGAAAGACGGCTTCGAGTCGAGCTGCAAGCCCACGGCAGGTCTCCGGACTCGGCTTGCCCAGGCGCGTGTAGGCCAGTTGATAGGCACGCAGGGCGGCCAACTGCTGGTCCGTGGAAAGCTGCGCAAAGTCGAGCTGCGCGAGCGATTTCCAGAGCTGGTTCTGCAGGTCTTCGTCTGCGGCCGTGACGGCTGCTATCGGCGGTGACGACGTTCTGTCGTGCTGCCATTCATCGCTTGGCAGAACCTTGGCCCTGCCGCTCACCCGTGTCAGGGCGATGACAGCCTCGATGAGTGCGTTCGTACGGGTTTCGCTCATGGCTTTCTTCTGCCAGCTATCCACCGGCAGTCGCTCTATGGCCACACGCGCGGCGAAGCGGATGTGGCGGTCCCCGTGATCGAGCTGCGGCCAGGCTTTGGCTAGCACCGTCTTCGGATCGGCACCGTCGACATGAAAGGTTTCCAACTCGGCGCGGAGCTCGAAGTCCCTGCCCACAGGCAGCGCCTTCACCGGGGTGGTGGATTCGTCGCCGATGTAGGTCACGCGATAGACACCCGACTGCAACTTTCGACCGCCCACGGCAAAATACATCGCCCCGTCCCGCGGACTGATCACGACATCGGTGAGTGGCAGCGGCTTGCCGTGGAGGAAGTCTTCCTTCACCGCGCTGTAGCTGGCGCCATTCGGCGTGAGGTGTACGGCCCACATGGTGCCGTAGGTCCAGTCGTTGATGAACAGGGCGCGTTGATAGCGCTCAGGGAATTTTGCAGCATTGCCGCTAACCACGCCGGTGGGACTGCCTGGTCCGATGTCGATCGTTGTCGGCAAATTGTCAGGGTAGTAATCGGGAAACTTGCCCGCACCGGCGCGCCAACCAAAGTCGGCACCGCTGACGCAATGATTGACTCGTGTGAAACGATACCAGGGCGTGCCGATATCCAGTTCCATGTCGGCGTCGTAGGTGAACAACTGGCCGCCGAGGTCGAAGGCAATGTCGAACTGGTTGCGGAAGCCGTGGCAAAAAAGCTCCAGGTCACTGCCGTCAGGATTCATGCTGCAGATGTAGCCGGCCGCAGTCTCCACCTTTGCGGTCTTGCCGCGCCTGCCGTCCCACAGTCGGGGCAGGACGTGGTCCTCGCTCCAGAGTTTGGGCGCTCGGGTCCCGTCGATCTCCGGAAGGGCCGCGGAGTTGCCGCAATTGAAGAAAAGCCGTTTGCCGTTCGGACTGACAGCCATGCTGTGGATGCCGTGTTCGCCGCCTCCCTGAATCCGATGCACGAACTCGACTGCATCGTACTGATCGTCACCATCAGAATCCGTGACCCGGTAGAGCCCGTTGCGGGATTTGTCATCGTTTACCATCACGTAGAGGCTGTCAAAGGCCGCCAGCACCCCGTGTGCCCCGGGCAGGTCGACCTCGATCTTCTGCGGCTGCAGCGTTTCCCTGCTGCCAACTGGCGGCAGCGTCATCCTGTACATGGCGCCGTACTGATCACAGGCAATGAGCCGACCCTGATGATCAATCGTCAAGCCGACCCAGGATCCCTGCTTGTCCCTGGGGACATTGTAGAGCCTGGTCACCTCGAATCCCTCGGGCACAAAGATCTCATTTCCGGTGATCGTTTCGTCGAGAGCAACCCTGGGCACAGCCTTTGTGGTAGATGTCTGGCCTTTGAAGACCGTCCCCCATGGCTTGTCGCCATAGTTGGCGAGAACAACGGCCGCTTTCCACTCGTCGGTCTCGGGTGCCGCGGCTTCCCAAGAGGCGTCGCTTTGAATCTTCACTTCCCTGCCCGCGTTGTCCTTGAAGACCAGCGAGGCGATGAACGCGCCGTTGCCTGGCACATCATTCGTTGCTTCGGCTCGCAGTTCGTTCGGGCCGGATTTGAGGTGTCGCGTGACGTCCACCGAGCTGGGGCGCTTCCAGTTCGCGTTGGTAACGACGTGCTTACCGTTCAGATAGATCCTGGCGCCATTGTCGCAGCTGACGACGAGGAGGGCTTCCTTCGCACCGCCTTTTACTTCGAAGGTCTTTTTCATGTGCGACGCCGCAGTGTTAGCCGGTTTGGCATGCCAGATCCATTTTGCGCCGTCGAATTTGCGGGGCGCAAGGGCAACCTTCTTCTTCGGTGCAGAAGCTGGGGCTTTCTTCCTGTTCTCGATGGCTGTCTTGATCGTGGCCGCCGCATCCTTACCGCTGAGATGGCGCAGCTGGATGTCCTTGATTTCGATCGTCATCGGCGCTCCGACATGGAGTTGGAAGGCCAGAATGCCTTTCCGCTTGGCAGCGGGATGATTGTCCGTCACATCCACGGTGTTGATTCCGTTGACCTGGTGGATCAGGCGGTCGCCTACTGCGATGATGGTCAGATCGTTCCACTCTGAGCCGACCAGTTCCTGGTTTTTGTCTCCCACCTTGCCAACCACCTTGGGTTTCCCGTTCGCGCCGACTTCGACCCGTTGGAAACGCCTGGCGATGATCCCCCGACCGAACAGCATCCCGAAATAGTCCGGCCTCGGGTGGAGGTCAGCCTGGTAGCCTTTCACAGTGAATTCCGTGCGGTTGAACAGCCTGCTGCGGTATTGCACGCCCGAGTTGTTGCCCGCAAAACGGACCGTCGCCTTAAACACGAAATCACCGACCTCACCGTCTTCCCAGACGAGGAAAGTATGAGCCTCCAGCGGATTATCCGCAGTCGTTTCGCCCAGAATGGCGCCATCTTTGACGGACCAGAATTGCGTTTTTCCGGCCCAGCCGGTGAGGTCTTTGCCGTTGAAGAGGCTTTGGAATTCCTGTGCGTGGGATGCCAAGCATGTGAAGACGCACAGAAGCGCGATCAGGAGGGGTTGTTTTGTCATGAAATAGAGCTTGGTGAGTTTTGGCAGAGGAATGCGGAATGTTCTCAATCAGCGAAGGACGGAGCCGATATAGCCGGCCACTTCCTCAACCGTGATATCGCCGGAGCCGTCCCGGTTCGTCCTCTTCAAAAAGGTATCCAGGTGCGCGGTGGAACCCAGCACGGTCACGAATTCTGTTTGCTGAGGGGATAGTTACTGCGACATAAGGATGCAGTCATCTCTACGCTGCCGCCAGCTACATACTAACTAATTGTTGTTATCCACTCTTTTCAGGTCGAGGTAACTGAAATTTATGCCTCGTTTACCCACATTACGGATTTCGATTTTGTTGGTGCCAGGCTTCAGGATCAGCGTCAATTTCCCCGCTTTCTTCTTCGACCAGCTCTTTACATTCGGGAACGCCAGCGCCTCCTGCTCAACCCCATTCACAAGCACTGCGCACCTCGCGCCGGTCTTGGTGGCAAAGGCTACAACGACCTCGAATTCGCCGCCCTTCCCGCCATCGACGTCAATCTCTTCGTCTTTGTTAATCTGATAGCGGGCGCCATGTGGCGGTTCCAGGTCAAAGAGCACCATCGACACATTGGGGGTTACCGTGAGGAGAGAGCGGAGACGCTCTGCAACTTCAGGGTACTGCTCAATCACGTTGTTCGACTCAGCAATATCTTCTGCCAAATTGAACAGTTGGGTCACGCCTGGATTCTCCTTTGGGGCGCTGCCCGGAGCCAACCATCTTGCGTACAGAGGCCCCTGGCGATACTTCCACTTCCCCGCTCGGACCGCACCATTACTAAGGTACAACTGCTCATACGGACTCTTTTCTTCGGCCCCGCCCGTCATCAAGTTCTCAATATTATACCCATCCGGCTGACAGCGAATATCCGCCGGAATCTTCGCGCCCGTCATCGCAGCAAAAGTCGGCATCATATCCATCGCCGTCGCGATTTCGGAACAGAGCGTTCCCGCCGGAATTTTTGCCGGCCAGCGCATGATACACGGCACCCGGTGTCCCCCCTCATAGCTTGAGCCCTTTCCGGCGCGCAACGGTTTAGCCGAGCCGCTGTGTTCACCTTTTATCAGCCAGGGGCCGTTATCGGAGGTAAAGATCACCAGGGTGTTCTCATCAACGCCGTTTGCCTTCAGCGCGTCCATCACCCGACCCGTGTTGAAATCGATCTCCGCGATCACATCGCTGTATAATCCGTTCCCCGTTTTGCCTTCAAACTCCGGCGATACATAGAGCGGAACATGCGGCATCGGATTCGCCAGATAGAGAAAGAACGGCTTCTTCGCTTTTACGCTCTCTTCGATAAAGCGGATACTTTCGTCGGCGAGCCGGCGCGTGATCGTGGTCTGATCGAGCGGAAACTCGATGCACTCTTCGTCACGCATCAAGGGAACTTTAAGCTTCGTTCCTTTCGGGTGAGTCCCTTTCGGAGTCTTGGCGTATAGATCGTTCAATTTCTGTGCGGAAAATCCTTGACGGAAATTGCAGTCGTCGGCATACGTCATCGAGCGCGACGGATACATGCCGTTGCTGTAAGGAATACCGTAAAAGGAGTCGAACCCCTGTTTGGTCGGCAGAAATTTCTTCGCATCGCCCAGATGCCATTTTCCAGCGTGGAACGTTTTGTAACCAACCGATTTGAGCAGTTCCGCGATGGTGAAATGCCGAGGATCCAGCCCGCTCTCACGGATCTTGTTGGGGAAAAAGACACCCGACGGTCCAAGAACTCTTGCCGGATAACACCCGGTCATCAGCGACGCCCTGGATGGCGTACATACGGATGAAGTCACATAAAAGTCGGTAAACTTGCGCCCCTCTTCCGCCATTTGATCGATGCGCGGGGTCTTGTTTTTCTCCGACCCGAAACAACCGACATCTGCATAGCCCATGTCATCGTTGAAGATAATGACAATATTGGGTTTCTCTGCAGCGTATGCACTTACGCACATCAACAGACCAGCAATACACGTGATAAGTCTTTTCACCCTTTACACTCCTTCATTTGAGGTTCCTTTTTGCCGCCAACGTTGATCGGCCGGCCGGACGCCGTCTCGAAAGATTTGGCGAGCGGCAGGCCCATGGCCCATCCGATGGTGGCAGCAGTCTACGATTCCGCTGCCGCATGCTGCACGATTTGACGAACTTTTTTCACAGATTCTAAGTAGTACCTGTTGCGGATAAGCATCGTAGCCGCAAGCTGCCAGCTTGCAGGCTCTCAAAACGGCCTCTAGAGGCCGTCTACGACAAGCAGGCTGCTTGTCGCTACGATTGAGTCCCCATCCGCAACAGGAACTAAGCATGAGGTTAAGCGGAGAATGGCTCTCATTTGGATTTGTTTTGGCGGGCAAAGGAATGTGAACTACTAATTCATTGAGTTCATAACGATGAAGTTTGCCGCGCCGAAGTCTTCGCGCAAAATGATCTTCAAGGATTCAACTGGTAGGGGTGCATCCGCTGGGACATGAAGCCCTCGAGACCTACTTTTTGATGTTTTTCGGAAACAATCGCGGCCCCTGTGTCATTACTAACGATGACCAAGCTAACGATGACCAATCCCGATGACGAAAACACAGCTCCCGACGCTACCGAGCAGGTTCAGTTGCTCTTTGTGCGCCATGAAAACTCCATTCGGGCGTTCGTGAGGGCTCTGCAGCCTTCTCTGTCTGACGCGGACGATGTGATGCAGGAGACCTTCCTGACGATTTCACGAAAAGCTTCCACCTTTGAGCCGGAAACTAATTTTGTGGCGTGGGCCTGCGGGATTGCCCGTCTCAAGGTGCTGGAGAATTTCCGCCAGAGAAAGCGTGCTAATGTCCTCAGTGAGGCTGCCATCAACGCTTTGACGGAGAACGCGCCCTCGCCTCAGTCGTTGAGTGACAGGGCAGAGGCCCTTGAAAGGTGCCTTGAGCGATTGGCGCCGAGGGTGCGCGATCTGTTATGGCGGCGCTACTCCCGGAGACAGAGCTCGACCGAGATGGCGGAGGCGGCCGGGATGACGTCGAACGCAGTTCGAGTGGCGCTTTCTAAGGCGCGGGCCGCGCTGCGGGACTGTATCAATTCTCAACTCCAACAAGCCTGATGAAAGATAAAAACAAACAGAATGAACTCGACGCTCTGATTGACGCCTGTCTCGATGATCGTCTGAGTGAGGAACAAGCGAAAAGGCTGAGCGAATGGATCGAAGAATCCAGTGAAGCCCGGGAACGATATTGGGAGTTGGCATCCGTTCACGGCATGGTCGAGCAGTCCATGCAAAGTGCATCCCTGAAGGCCGCTACCGGAGAAGAGTTTATAGCCCCGATGAATACGGGTGCACTTTCCCGCTGGCCGCGAATCACCGCCACTGCCGCAGGGATTCTGATCGGGCTCTTCAGCGCTTCCGTTGTGTGGGCTTTCAAAACTCCGTTCGCGAAGCAGCATCGCGAGAGCAAAGAGATTGTCTTTGAGAGTTTTGAGGATCCCGAAATGAAGATACCTGGGCGTTTCCCAACAAGCGCGAACAAGTGGTTTGGCAGGATCGTCTCCGTTTCCGGGGAAGACGGAATGCCTGCGGCCACGGGCGCCCGGGTCGGCAAATTTGATCGGGGGCCCGAACCCAAGTTTACCTACGCCCGCTACCTCATCGATCTGGATGAGCATAAAGAACCGGCTGAAGAGCACGTCAGATCGGTCGAGGTCGAGGCTTCGTTCTTCACGTCAAAGCCGGAGGAGTCATCCGTATTTCAGATTCGTCTGGGTGCCTTTAGCCAGGAGCCCGAGGCAGTTCGCCCGATCTGGAACAATCACGAAATTCTCTTCGATACCGTCCTGCAGCACGTCCGCCGAAACTATATCACTGAGTCCGGGCACCAAACGGCTTGGCACAAGTTGAGAGCGACGATCGAGATTCCGCCCGGTACCCGAAGTGTCGTGATTTCCCTGGGGGCAGGAAACGTTGATCCTGATGCCGCCACTTCTGACCACTATCTCGATGCCGTCTACATTCATCTTGTCGACACCTTCGAGCCGCTTGATTGATTTATTCCTCTGAGGACTCTGCATAAGAAAACCGCCTCAGCATATTTATGAGATTCCCATACCAAATGAATCGAAACCGATATCGATCTCGTAGTTTAGGCTTCCAGCCTGAACAGTTTCATGAATGATCAGGCTGGAAGCCTAATCTCCAAATCCCTGACGTGAAGCGTGAGTCTTGAGGAATATGAGACGCGATGGCTACAGGCGAAGACGAAATCCAGATGAAAACTAATTAGTAAAAAACGTATCCAAACAGATATGAAAAAAAGAATCTTCACAAGCCTCACGACCTGCTGCTTTGCTGTAACGGCTGGTGTTCGTGCGCAGGATGCCGGCCAGGCGAAGCCGACCGCGCGCCAACCAGCGCTCAGCTCATCCACTGAGCGGGCCGCCTTCGACACGATTATTCAGCCGTTCTTTAAAAAGCACTGCATCAATTGCCCTTTTCGCATCATTATTAAACATGGAAAAACCTATTAAGAAGTCTCTTGAATCAGCAATCTGGAACTGTGCAAAAACGTGCGCGTTTCTTTGCGGTAGCATGGCAGTGATGACAACCGTAATAGGAGCTGAAGCAAAACCTTTAAAAGATTCCAAGCCAAACATCATCGTTATCATGCCGGATGATTCCGGTTATGGTAATTATTCGTGTTTCGGTAATCCTGTCATAAAGACCCCAAATATCGATTCCCTTAAGAAACAAAGCCTGCTCTTAACACGGTATCACAGCAGCGCAAGATGTTCTCCCAGCCGTGCTAAACTCCTGAGTGGTCGCCATGAGTTTTTGGGCGGTGTGACCCATACCATCCAAGGGCGCGAGCGCTTGAGCCTGGATACGATCACGTTGCCGCAAGCCCTCAAAACAGCCGGGTATGCCACGGGTATGTTTGGCAAGTGGCACAATGGCAAAGAAGGGCCTTACCGTCCCGAGAATCGCGGGTTTGATGAGTGCTGGATTTACGAAAAGGGCGCAAGAATGGCAGCCACCATTACTCACAATGGAACCTCGCAGAGAATGGCTGGCACCTATCCTACCGATTTATTTTTCGAGAAAGCGACCGAATGGATGGATGTTCAACGTCAGGCAAAGAAACCCTTTTTCGTTTATCTCCCACCCAAATCCCCCCACGGCCCTTACAAAGCGGATTCGAGTGATATGCCGAATGAAGATTATAAAAAATTTCTTGGTACCCATCCGCAAATGACAGTCCAGGTTGCGAAGATCTATTGGGAGGTTGAAAACATTGATAAACGTATCGGCGAGATGATTCACCAACTCGAAGAATGGGGGATCGCTGACAACACTTTATTCATCTTCATTGGAAGTGATAATGGCGCTTCGGGAACCTCGAAAATTTACAATGCCGGGATGAACGGTCAAAAGGGACACCCGTACCAGGGCGGTACCCGTGTGCCTGCATTTTTCAGATGGCCGGGCGGCGGCATCAAGGGTGGTTCGGAAAGCGCAGCACTCATCAGCCAGATGGACATCATGCCGACTCTCCTGGAACTTACCGGCACCCCTATGACCGATCAGCTCAAGCAACAGGTTGAGGGGCGCAGTCTGGTTCCCATGTTCAAGAACCCCGAGACCGATTGGGAGGACGACCGGCATTTGGTGCACCACGTTGGTGCCTGGGCAAGGGGGCAGGCCGCCCAATCGAAACACGCCAGAGTTTCAATCCAGAACAAACGATTCACTCTGGTGAATAACAAGAATGGGGAGGAGCTTTTCGACCTCAAGAACGACCCTGGTGAAACTAAAAATGTTATCAATGAATATCCCGAAGTAGTGGCTCAACTGCGTGCAGTATACGATAAATGGTGGAGCAGGATGCAGCCGAGGCTGGTGAACGAAGATGCCTACCAGCCGCCCGCGAAGTAAGTTTGCCGGTGAAATCTCCGTTTTGCGCACCACGATAAAACGTCACCGTTTGGTTCAAGGAATACGGGTTCAGGAACTTCAAGATGCCGGACAAAGGGATCATAGGCAGAGTGTGACCTCTGCTCGCGATCGTATCGGGATCGCTATCGATCCTTGTGGACGAGAAGAATTCGTTCCCAGCAAGAAGAAAAAAAGAAAGCAGCTTTCGGCGATGACGGTGGCGTTTCAGAAAGAACTCGAAGCGGATTCCAGAGAGGTCGGCAAGACGGCTGACTGGCACCCAGGTATTGAGAAGCCAAAGAAAGAGAAGAAACGCAAGCGATCGCTGAGTGTTGAATCCATAACAGGAACTAATTAGTAAAATGAAGATAGCAACTATACTAATACCCATCATTACTACATTTACAATAGCCGAGGCTGAGACAGACAAACCTGTTCATCTATTCATCCTCTCCGGGCAATCCAACATGCAGGGCATGGATCCGGAAACTGGGTTTATGCCTGAGGCTAAAAAACTATTTAAAAACGAAAAGGTCGTCTACATCAAAGTTGCCAAAGGCGGTCAGCCAATCTGTCGATGGTTGGAGGAATGGAACGACATCGCCGAAAAGAAGGGTCTGGATGCCAAACACAGGTGGCGGATTCACCGGGATGGAAAAGTCGAGTTCTATCAGCCGATTCTTGATCAGTACCAGGAGATGCTGAAGAAACACCCCAAGCTGGCTTCAGTCACCTTTTGCTGGATGCAGGGCGAACGCGATGCCAACGGAGGCGCGCATGCCGCATACAAAGATGCGTTGAAGCTGTTGATATCCAAACTGCGCCGCGACCTGAAACACCCGGACATGAACATCGTCATCGGCCGCATCGGAGACTACGCACTGGACAGGCCGTCATGCTTGGCCGTGCGAAAAGCACAGCGCGAAATTGCTGATGAAGATCCTCATGGCGCCTGGGTCGACGTTGATGATCTGAATGACAAAGAGGTCAAAGGAAAAATGCAGAGCGTCGTTCACTACAACAGACCGGATGGCTACATCACTCTCGGTCGACGCTTTGCGCGGCAAGGCCACGCACTTGTGACCGGAAAGGAACCTGCGGAAGACGGCAGACCCGGACATCGAGAGCCCAAAGAAAGAGAAAAGGAAGAGAAGAAGAAAGAGAAGAAGAAAAAGCGCGCCGAGGCCGCCAATCCTGGGGAGGCAGCCGACGCCAAACCGAAGATCGGCGTGGCTGATTGGCTCCAGTTGTTCGACGGGAAATCCTTCGACGGTTGGCACCAGGTGGGTGGCAAACATAAGTACGAAGTGGTCGACGGAATGATCGTGGGCACCTCGGTCGCCGGGGAAGGCAATGCCTTCATGACGACGGATGAGACCTTCCAGGACTTCGAGCTTAAGTTCGAGGTCAGGGTGGACCACCGACTCAACTCCGGTTGCCAGATTCGCTCGGTGCCGGTGGGAAAGAGCAGGCATCTGAGAGGGCCGCAGGTCGAGATCGACGGAGGCCGATCCGGCTTCATTTATGGGGAGGTCATGAAGAAGGCGGATGGCTCACCGCAAAAGTGGCTCAGTCCGAATCTGAAAGATGAGAAAACGAAACCCATTCTGGGGGCCTTCAACGTGGATGAATGGAACTCGTTTCTGATCCGCGTGCTTGATGATCACTATCAAACCTTCGTCAACGGTGTCCCGATCACCGATTTCAAGTTCGACGGGATGCCCAATGCCGGCCATATCGGCCTCCAGGTCCACGGGGTAAGGCGCGAGGATCTGGTCGGTAAACGCGTTCGGTGGAGAAATATCCAGTTGAGGCGACTGAAGGTAGTGCGTGAGTCTGACGAAGCCACAACCGACGAGGAAGAGTCCGCCGCCGTCACGAAGCCAGGGAAACAGGAGGAGCCTCTCGCGTTTCCCTACCTGGCCACGACTGAAGGGCGAGAGGGCTACGAGTTGGCCGAGGAGGAAACAAACACCTACCGCGTCTACGACTTCTACAAGCGACAGGCAAAGCACCACCTGAAGCAGGACCGCGAACTGAAGTTGTTGCCTGCCTATCCTGACCTGGATGGTGGCACCTTCGGGCATTGGGGTAACTACAACAAGAACGGCCACAAAGATCTTCGCTGGAATGATATGGACTACGGTCCGGCCTTGGCGGCGACGTATTCCATCGACAAAAAGAAAAAGATCGGCGGCATGTTGAGCGTGCGTCTGCCTGGAGGACACACGGTCACCTTCAACAAGGATACCGGCGGCTACTACAACGCCTGGGAAGGCCGTCCGTATTTCAATCCGCATCGCTGGGGGTTGATCCATGGCGTGGCCGTGCCGGAGGGTGTGACGGCGGTTGATTTGAGTTCGTGGTTTGCGCCCATCAGCAAAGACGGCGCGTCGATGAGCCGTTACCTTGGGCATTACCTGCACGGCAGGCGCGTCATCACGCATTACGAGATCGGGAAGACCCGCTTCCTCGACAGTGTGTCGCGGATGGGGAACGGCTGTTATACCCGCACCATTACGGCGACCCAGGCGGGGGCCGTGACGATACCGTTCGATCTGAAAGATCAGTGGGGCATCAAGACCGTTGGCCAATCGTTGATTGCGACGAAGGATGGCGTCGTTGTCGCAGCGAAATCCTTCTCAAAAGGAACTCAGGTCGTGCCCATGCGAGAGGGTGGCAAGTGGAAGTCACCGGCCAATTCGGATGCGATCAAACTCTACTTCTACGCAGGCTCCCAGGTGGAGGCAGTCATCGCAGCCATCAAGGCCGACCGGAAACTCGACCCGCTGCAGGAATGGACCGGGGGCGGCAAGTCGAACTGGCCGGAGCGATTCAAGGAACAGGTCAGCCTCGCCAGGAATGACAAGGCTTACGTCGTGGATCGCATCGGCGTGCCCTTCAAGAATCCCTGGGCTTCGATGATGATGTTCAGCGGCATTGCTTTTGATAAGGATGGTGTCGCTTACCTCACCACGCTCATGGGGGATGTGTGGAAGGTGTCGGGTCTGGGAGCGGACACGAAGGAGGTGACGTGGAAGCGTTTCGCCACCGGGTTGAACCAGCCTTTCGGCATCCGCGTGATTGACGGGCTTCCTTACGTTCTCACACGCGGAAGTATCGTTTGCCTGAAAGATCTGAATGCGGATGACGAAGCGGATTATTACGAGGACAACTTTAACGGGTTTTCCTACTCCCCATCGGCGCACACGCACACCTTCGGGTTTCCCATGGACAAGGATCGGGCCGCGTATTTCGTAAGCGGAGGTGGAGCTTACAAGAAACCATGGAATCAACCCGTGGAGCTTCTGGCCAGCGGCCTGCGCAATGCGATGGCAGTCGGTGCGAGCCGCGAGGGTGTCTTTCTGGTCGGACCGCAGGAAGGCGTTTGGACGCCCTCATCCGCCGTGCTTGAGATTCAAAAAGGTGACTACTATGGCATGGGCCCCAACAAGGTATCGAAAGGATCTGGTGCCCCTGCCGAAATCACGCCGGCGATGGCTTACCTGCCGCGCGGCATCGATAACTCGACCGGTGGTTTTGAGTTTCCCGAGTCGGATCGCTTCGGACCGTTGAACGGAAAGATCATCGGTTTGAGCTACGGCTACGGAAGCTGGTTTCAGATTCTGCGCAACGACGGCTATGCCGATTACGGGAGGGCGCAGGGAGCGATTGTCCCGCTGGCCGGAGAGTTCCGCTCCGGCGTGGTGCGCGGTGCGGTTCATCCCGGCGACGGCATGTTCTACGTGGTCGGCACAGACGGCTGGGGCAACTATGCGCTGGAGGATGGATCGCTTGAACGAATCCGCTACACCGGGAAGTCCTTTCCCATGCTGGAGAACGTGCACGGGTACGAAAACGGCATTGAACTGCAGTTCAGCTCGAAGCTGAGCGGCAATGCAGCCGCGTCCACAGAAAACTACTTTGTCCAGCAATGGAATTACGAGTACTCGCCCGCATATGGCTCGTTGGAGTTTTCCGTCAGGCAGCCGGCACAGGAGGGACACGATCGGTTGAAGGTGACGCGAGCGAAGATCCTTCCGGACGGGAAGTCCGTCTTCCTCGAAATCCCGGATCTCCTGCCCGCCTTGCAGACGCATATCTACGCGGATCTGAAGACCGCAGATGGTCCGCTTGAAGTGAACACCTTCGCCACCCTCGTTCACCTGGACAAGGCGAAGCCGGGATTCGCGGAGCCCTTGCCGGAGCTGAAGTCGCGCACTGCCTCACTGCGCGTGAGAAGCATGAAGACCGCCAACGAAAGGGTTGCCGGCAATACGGCAAACACCTTGGAAGGGCGCATTCGCGCAGGTGAAAACATGTTCAAACTGTTCTGCACCGGCTGCCACGGCCCCCAGGGTCAAGGCTTGCCCAACATCGGGCCGACCCTGAACTCAGATTGGGTGGCCGGCGACCCCGCCGCTTTGGTGAAGGCACTGCTCCACGGCCTCACTGGCGAGATCAAGGTCAACGGTAAGCTCCAGCACTTTGAAGCCGGCATGCCTGCTTTCGGCGAGGCCCTGGGAGATTATGAGATCGCCGCCATCCTGAGCTTCGTTCGCTCGCGCTGGTCTGACGACAAGGCCGGAGTCCCAATCGAGTTCGTCCGGAAAGTCCGCGCCGATGAAAAAGGGAAAACGGGGCCTTACCAGGCGAAAGACTTGTGGAAGACAGCCAACGCCAAACCGAAGACCAGCGTGGGTGAGTCCTGGGTGGTGGATAGTCAGGCAGACTGGACCGCTGCCAGGGGAGCCGCGGAAAACGTGAAGCTTGCCGATGGCTTCGCCGAACCCAAGGCCGACAAAGCCAGTTTCCAAAGTGTCGTCAGAACCTTTCCCACGAAGCGCAAGCTGAGCTCGGTGGTGTTTGAGCAATCTCCCGTCTGGGACAACTGGGAGCAGATCGATGACATCACACCTCAAGGAGCTGGAAACGCCTACGTATTTCTTCCGGTTGCACCCGGCAACTACTACTTTTTTGCGACCAGGACCTGGCCCAAGATGGAGTATCCGGAGGGGCTCGCTCGCAACAAGCGTGCTGCTTTCAGGCAAGAGTGGAATAAGAAACATCCCAGAGGTTATCACGCCTGGCACAGCACAGACCTGAAAGACTGGAAACACCTTGGTTTGGTTTGCCCGTCCAGTTGCATGACCACGGCAGAATACGCTGACGGAAAGTTCTACCTTTATTACGACAATCCCAATGATGAGAACCCGCACCTGATCATCGATGATGATCTCACCGATGGCGTTCTGGGCAAAGACTACGGAGAGGTCTTTTCAGATCCGTCTCACGGTTCTGACGCCGGTATCTTTCGTGATGAAGACGGCACCTTTCACATGATCTACGAGGACTGGAGTCCCATCAATGCCCGGGAGAATGGATGGGATTCGCCGCTCGCCGGACGGGTTTCGAGTCTTGATGGCATCAAGGGTTTCAAATACGGGGAGCATCCGCCCGCGGTGGATCATCGAACCAAACCAACAGGGAAGATCGGAACGTTCACTCATCCGGCCATGAAGATTTCAAATGATGGTAAGCCGCTGGAATATGAGATTCACGAACCCAGGCAGAATGCCTACGGAGACTGGACGCTCATTAAGGTGGGAAGTCATTATCACTTGTTTGGCGACTACGATTCGGCCGATCACAACAAGCCCATGAGAATGGCGCGTTTCCATACCGACGATCTGAACAAAGAATTCAAGTGGTCAGGCGAAATTGGTAAAGGCTTTCACCCCGACCCGAGTGTGGGATTCGCCGAAGGAAAGTTCTATGTGATCATTCAAAGAGCGACCGACTTCGTCAGCCCCGGTCCCTGGGTCGATGGTGTAGAGGCCCGCGCCGGAGTCGACAAGGATGGCGACGGCACCATCGATGAGTGGACGGATTGGCAGGCGGTAAAGGAGTCCTATTCTCAGAAGTCCGGATTCGCGCGCATCGTCGATGTGGCTCCCGCCAGAGTGGGCACAGACAAGTTGCCCGCAGGCCAGGGCTTTGCGTTTGAATACCGCACCTCTCGCCTCGACAACGGCGTCCAGCCGATCATGGATCGCGTAACGCTGGAATTTGATAAGGATTAACACGAACAAGCCATAGTTTTTTATCAATTATGAAAATGAAGATAGCAACACTACTAACACTCTTGATTACCGCATCTGCGATAGCCCAGGCTGAAACCGAAAAGCCGGTTCATCTATTCATACTCTCAGGCCAATCCAATATGCAGGGCATGGATCCGGAGACCGGGTTCCTTCCTGAGGCTAAGAAACATTTTAAAGACGAAAAGGTCGTCTACATCAAAGTGGCGAAAGGTGGACAACCTATATGCAGATGGTTGGACGAATGGGCAGATATCGCAAAAAAGAATGGGATGGGTGCCAGGCACAGAGAAAGAATCCTCAAAGGCCAAGGGGTCTTGTTCTATCAGCCGATTCTTGATGAGTACAAAAAAATGCTGAAGAATTACCCCAAGCCGACCTCAGTAACTTTTTGCTGGATGCAGGGCGAACGCGATGCCAACGGAGGGGCGCATGCGGCATACGAAGATGCGTTGAAGCTTTTGATTGCCAAGCTGCGCCGCGACCTGAAGCGCCCGGATATGAACGTTGTCGTCGGCCGAATAAGCGATGCTGCTTTAGGTAGCCCGGGTTGGATAACAATACGAAAAGCTCAACGTGACATTGTCAACGAAGATCCTCGAGGCGCCTGGGTCGACGTTGATGATCTAAACGATAAAGAAGTCAAAGGAAAAATACAGAGCGTTGTTCACTATACGAAAGAGGGTTATGTCATTCTCGGTCGACGCTTCGCACGGCAAGGCCACTCACTTGTGACCGGAAAAAAACCTGCGAAAGACGGCAAACCGAAGGGAGTGGAGTGAGGATCCTCTGAACTTCTCTGAATCAGGATGGTGAAAGCCTGCAGAATTAGTATGAAGGGTCCGGTGCTGGAATACAAAACCATCTACGGTGAGCAACTGACCTTCGACACGAGCACCAGAGAGGTGCCCACCATCAACGGGCACCCGGTCAACTACGCCCCGAAAAAGGTCTTTGAAAGCCCTTTCCTCAACGCAAACTGGAACAGCGGTATCGTGACCATTACCAAGGGCGATCGAAAGAAGGTGCTGAATTTTGAAAGTGGGAACTCAGCTCAGCGTAAGTAGCAACGTTGAGGAACATCGTGAAAGATAACAAACAGATGGAGGGTATTTGCACGTACCGCGCAAAACTCTCGTCTGATGTGTTCGACATAAATAAAAAACTGGAAATAAACATATGAAAACTACAGATACAGACCGACTAATGGTCTTTATTTTATGCTGTATTTCTTTTTGGAGCACCGCAGTCATTGCGAATGCGGACGAAGAAAAGGCAACCCAGATCATTAACCTCTGGCCCAAAGACGCAGCGGGTCAAGGCACCAAAGGAATGGGAAGTCCCAAGCCCGATCGTAGTGATGGCCACATACGCCTCACCGATATAACCAAGCCTTCATTGCGCTATTTCCCGGCTCTTGTTAAGAAGAAGCCTGTTCCCGCAATCATTTTATGTCCGGGAGGATATATGAGTATAAATTCAAAGATGACCCCGGTCGCCAAATGGCTCAATGAACACGGAATCTCTGTATTTATCTTGAGATACCGGACTCCCAAGAAACGTAAAGAAGCTTTTCAGGATGTTCAGCGAGCTGTCCGAATTGTCCGCTCGCGAGCATCAGAGTGGAACGTAGACCCAAGGAGGATTGGAGTAATGGGCTCTTCAGCGGGAGGACACCTTGCAGCCCGGGTCAGTACAGGTTTTGATATTAAAACATATCAGGAAGTCGATCCGCTTGACCGTGTTAGCTGCAAACCAGACTTCACGGTTTTGCTTTACCCGGCGGCGCCGCTTCCTAAAACGAGCAAGAGAAAGACCTTGGCTTCGCATGCTCATGCAACCAAAGATGATCCCTTGGTGCCGTCCGGTCCCATCGGGCCCGTCGTGGTTCTGACGGAAGCAAAACTCTACAATGAACAAATAGCACTTTGAGAGCGGTGTCATGATGAAAAAAAGTAGAAGTTATTTGATGGGTGGGGTGTTTGTTTGCCTTGCGTTACTAGGTTGTACCGGCGTTCCGGCGGTGGCTGGAGAGGTTGTTTTGCTTTCTCCCGAAGACGGTGCCGAAATTTACCAGCCGCATCCTCATCTCCGCTGGCAGAAGGAAGCCGGCACGGACATTGAGGACCGGTACCGGGTTCAGATATCCCGTGACGAGGCGTTCCAAACGCTGGTGGTTGATGATTCGCTCGATGTGGTTTCGCGGCTGGTTTGCGTAAAGCCGCTGTCTACCGGGAAGTACTTCTGGCGCGTTCGCCGCGAGGATCAAGAGCAGTGGTCGAAGGTTTTTTCCTTCACTCGTGGCAACTCCAAAGAGTACCGGATCAAGAAGGGATCCACTACTCAAGAGATTGCGTCCGTGCTTACAGAAGCCGCCGCCAATACCCCTGCCAAGGTTATCTTCGAGCAGGGGGACTACTATATCGCTACGATGATTCCGCTGAGTAAAGTCAAGGACCTGATCATTGACGGAAACGGCAGCACTCTAACGCTGAAAGGCAGATTTCTGGAACTCAAAAACTGCGCCGACATCACCGTGTGTAACATGGTGGTGACGCCTGAACGTGAGGCTAGCACAAACGTCGATGTGCTGGCGGTAGACCCTGACGCCGGCACGCTCACGGTGCAGGTCCAGCCGGGATTTCCTGAAGACTTCCCCTCTTATTTCTCAGTTGACCAAAAAGGGAATACGATCATGCGCGTTGTTGACGAGGTCAACCGGGGTCTGTCCATCGTCGGATGGGGATCTGCCGGTGGGGGCAAGTACCGCATGGAGGAGCTGGGCAATCGTCGTTATCGCCTCCACGGTTTGCCAGCCAAGGAACTTGAAAAAATCCGTCCCGGGATGGTCGCCTATGCGAAGACGTATGGGGGGGGCTTTGGGAAGGCGTATCACGTGACGAGGATCACGCTCAGCAAGGTCAACTTTATGGGGATGGGCGGTACCATTTGGATGTCGAGGGAAATGAATGCTAATTCCTCTCTCTCCTGCGGATTTCTACCGCTGACTCCTAAGCACTATACCGGGGCATCAGGCGTGATCGGTAAGGGTAGGATCGGATCATGGTACGAAGACTGCCGTTTTGAAATGGGCGCAGACGACAACACCATGGATCACGTCCAACCATTGGGTGTCGACAACATCCAAGGCAATGTAGCCATCCTCAAGGAAAAGTGGCCGTGGAAGCAGGATATCCGTAAAGGCGAGGAATTTGTTCTATGGGACTGCATGAGCGGTAAGAGGGGACGGTCCACTAGCGTCACCGTCATGGAGGTCCAGGACGCCGACGGCAAACCGATGGTGATCAAAGAGCTGGATTTCCAAGCCCCGCGACGTCTGGTGCTGTCGAAAAACGCGGCGGAATTGAACCGCGAGTTGGGTCGGCCGGAAGACGCCTCATTCCAATCTCCTGGCAAGGCGCCATTAAAAACGATGAACAGCATGCTGCTCATGCGGTTGTCACATAATAACCAGGACTTTGTCTTCCGCCACAACGAGGTGACCGGCGGCAGCGCCGGCATGCTCAACAACACCACTCGCGCCTTAGTGGCCCACAACACCTTCAGGAACCTTCGCGGGCAAGCTGTGCACGCCGGATATATCGCCCATCAAAACGAGTTCCCGATAGCAGGGGCGGGCTCACGGGACTACGTCATCCGGGACAACACGATGGAGAACTGTGGACGCACTGCCATTCGCGCCTCAACCGGGCACGGCTTGGGCGGCAACATTATCATAAAGAACAATACGATAAGTTACAGCGCAGACCGGGTTCCCAATAATCCCATCATGATAGGCAATATCGTTGGGTGCGTCGTAAAGGACAACCTATTCAAAAGCGCACTTCCCCCCGCGAAAGGGGGATGGATCAGTTCGGGTAAAGATGATCACGCGGTCCAGCACAGCAATAACCGCGTCGATCCGCCGCATCCAAACGTGCCGATGGTTGTAGAAAGAAAGCCGAAGCATAAGCCGAAGAATAAAAAGGAGAAAAAATGATGGATGTTATGCTGAGAATTTATGGAAAAATGCTTGGTCCTATGCTCGTTGCGTTGTTGTTGCCCTGTATGGCGGTCACTGTGTTTGCGGCGGATATTGCCGGATCCAAACCAAATATTGTCCTTGTTCTGGTGGATGATCTGGGGTTTTCTGACCTTGGCTGCTATGGAGGAGATATAGATACGCCTGTACTCGATGAGCTGGCAGAATCGGGACTTCGTTTTTCTAGGTTTACCAATTCGGCAAAGTGCACGACTTCACGCTATTCACTATTAAGCGGACAGTATCATGGTACTGGGTATCCTAAAATGAAGAGGTCTACCACGCTAGCTGAGCCACTTAAAAAGGCAGGATACGCCACCTGGGCGATCGGCAAGTGGGATACCCATAAAACAACTCCATTAGACTTTGGTTTTGAGAAATTTTTCGGTTTCGTCAATGGATCCAGTGACTATGTTGCGGGTAATCCAAAATGGCTTTTAAACGAGAACCGTTTTACTGATTTTGGGAAGGATGCATCGGAGTTTTACGCTACAAAAGATTTAACTGATTTTCTGATACAGTTACTCAAGAAAAAGGAAGAAACTAAGGATAAAAGACCGTTCTTTATGTACGCATCCTATAATGCCCCTCATGGCCCGTTGCAGGCAGAGGAGGACCTTATGCGGAAATACCGTGGGCACTATATGAAAGGTTGGGAAACGCTAAGGGAAGAACGATTCAAGAGACAAAAGGCTCTTGGGATGTTTGATGAAAGCATTAAATTGCCCGAGTGGCAGTCGAATCACCGCAAATGGGAAGGTTTGACTGATAATGAGAAGTCGTGGGAAGATTACCGCATGGCGATATACGCCGCGATGGTTGAATCAATCGACCGAAATCTCGGACGCTTGAAGCAAGAACTTATGCGAACCGGGCAATGGGAAAACACCCTGTTTCTGTTTATGTCGGATAACGGGGCGAATCCAATGGAAAGGTCAGGAAGAGGGCACATGTTGCCATGGAAACCCAAGTGTGGCATGAGTCAGGGGACAGAATGGGCTGCTGTGAGCAATACGCCTTTCCGCTGGTACAAGCAGAACAACTTCATGGGAGGTGTTGCGACTCCGTTCATCGTCCACTGGCCGGCAGGTTTGAAAGCAAAGCAGTGGGATAACACTCCGTCACACGTCGTCGACATTATGCCGACTCTTTTGGAAATATCCGGTGGAGAATATCCGAAGACAATGAGAGGAGAAAAGATGGGTGAAATGGACGGTATATCACTAGCTCCGCTTCTTGCCGGGCAGAAAGTGGAGAGGGTGGATCCAATATTCTACAGTTACGTGGGAAATAACGGGCTCTGGAATGGACGATATAAACTCGTGTCAAACCGTGGCGGTCCATGGATGCTATTTGATATGGATAAAGACCCTGTGGAGAATGATGATATCGCGGCCTCACATCCTGAAATAGTTAAGACAATGAGTGAGGAGTGGTACAAAATCGGAAATGCAAACGTCGTACATAAGGACAGCCGTGCGCCGAGAAAGGAAACGTCGGACCCCTGGGGGGGTAAAAAGGGAAAAAAGAAGCGTGATGAGCAGCACCCGTCATGGGGAGGAGGCAAAAAACCTCCGCTGCCATTACCGAATGAATAGGAAACTCGATAATCATTGCTTGCAGCGGGCACGCTGAAGCACAGCATTCGACATAGAGAAGAAACTGGAAACAGACATTATGAAAACCTCAGATACAGACCGACTAATGGTCTTCATTTTATGCTGGATTTCTTTTTGGAGCACCGCAGTCATTGCGAATGCGAACGAGGAGAAGGCAAGCAATATAATTATGCTCTGGCCCGAAGATGCAGCCAGTCAAGGCACCAAAGGCATGGGAACGCCCAAGCCCGATCGTGGCGATGGACTTATACGCCTCACCGATATAACCACGCCTTCATTGCGCTATTTCCCGGCTCCCGCTACGAAGAAGCCTGGACCAGCGGTCATTTTATGTCCGGGAGGAGGATACGTTAGTCTTGTCACAACGAAGATGACTCCGATTGCCGAATGGCTCAATGGTCACGGAATCTCTGCATTTATCCTGATATACCGGGCCCCAAAAAAACGTAAAGATGCCTTTCAGGATATTCAGCGAGCTGTCCGGATTGTCCGCTCGCGAGCATCAGAGTGGAACGTAGGCCCAAGACGGATTGGAGTAATGGGGTCTTCAGCGGGAGGACACCTTGCGGCCCGGGTCAGTACAGGTTTTGATATTCAAACATATCAGACAGTAGATAAGCATGACGGTGTCAGCTGCAAACCGGACTTTACGGTTTTGCTTTACCCGGCCTATATGAACAAGGGGGAGGTACTGAGTAAGGAGTTTACTGTTTCCAATGAAATCAGCCCAACCCTGATTGTATCAGCCAAAGACGACAAAGGCTTTTTTCCCGGGAGTCAAATTTATGCCAAAGCTCTAAAAGAAGCCGGTGCATCCATTCGGGTCCACTTTTTTGAGAAAGGCGGTCACGGATTCTCCCTTCGCCCTAAAGAGCACCCGCTTTCCACTTGGCCGGATCTTTGTTTGCAATGGTTTAGAGACAAGGACATTATTGAAGAAGAAGCCAAACAAGAGAATGCGCCTGACAAGAAATAGCTCGGGCGCGGTTCGGTGAAGTGTTAAAACCTCACAAACAGTCGGAGCGGAAAACTCTGATTACATGCTTACAGTGAGAGACGAATGAGAATTCGCAAAAAATCGGCGTGCTATCTGCTGTTGGGTTTCGTGATATCGCTGGCTTGCGCGGAAGCCCAGGCAGAATCAGAGCCGGACGAAATCGTGGCGGCGGACCTGCTGGCCGTCGCAGAACCCCGGTCGGAAGCTGAGTCACGGTTGCGGGTCATCCGCTTGACGACGCGGGGCGGTGCTACGGGCTATGGGGATTATCTGGATTTCGGTTTACCCGCCAAGGATGAGGAAGAAACACTGGCACGGTTGGTGAACCGCTATGCCGCACAGAATCATAAAAAAGATATCTTCCTGACCGACCCGTCGATGCGGGCCGTCGGGGTCGGTCACACCGTCATGGGGCAGACTGCCGAGCAATTACTCCATGCCCAACCCGTAACTGGATTGGGCAAGAATGCATTGTTCCACAGAGAAGGATTCGGCCCGATGTGGCAGGGCCCGGGAAAATCAGCACTGGTCATCGCCCTGCAGGCAGCCTTGCTCGACCTCACAGAGGAAAGCGGTCCATGCCGGGTGCGGCTCTGTCCGTCGATTCGGATTGACCGGGAGGTCGACGGCAAACGCCGGCTGCGTACACCTGACGAAATGAAGCAGGCGGTCGCATCGCTCAAGCAAGCTGGCTTTACTGCGGTCCGACTGGAATTGGCCGGCGCTCTGGACGATGAGATGAAGGCGCGTGGCGAATGCGCACCTTATCGTTACCCGCAGGAGGTGTTGGGGCGTATCAGCAAACTGGTCTTGGCGTCGAAAAAGGCAGCTAGCGAGGAAATGGATGTGATCGTTGCCGCCAAAATGAACTTGAGCACGGATGGCATGACCTACCTTGCACTGCATTGCCAAAGGAACGAGGTAACCCTGCTCGAGAATCCCATGGCGCTTCGGCACCTGCCGGAACAAGGTGAGGCACGCAAGGAGTTCATCCAGCCCCTTGGGTTTGGCGGAGATTATCATGTGCTCGAAGACTTCGCCCAGGGTATCAAGAATCAGGCCGGTACGGTCCTGGTACCGGATGCCGGGCGCATTGGCGGAGTGACCATGCTTGCTCGGACGGCGGACCTGGCAAAGGAAGCCAAGCTAAAGGTGGCTCCGGTGGTGCAAGGTGGTCCTCTTTCATTGCTGGCAGTCGCACGGTCGCTTTCCGGACGCGATGAAGTGCTGTGGGTGACATCACCAAACCAGGAGCAATGGTTCAAGGATGACGGTGTGCTGAAGATACCCTTGAAGATGACGCAAGGGTCCCTTGTTGCGGAATCGTGTGAGATTGATGAAACGAAGTTTCAGGTGAGGCGTATCGCCCAGGCAGAAACAACGACCAAGGAGAAATGATGAGCCATCAAGTAATAAGCAATCAACTAAATCGTCGAGGGTTTCTCAAGAGCTCTGTGTTAGGGGCGGGTGGGCTTGCGGGTCTGCCGTCGCTCGAACACCCGCTATTGGCAGCTGCCTCTGGCAAGACCAGCCGCATCAAAGCTCTGGAGCTGCTCGTGTTGAAACGTAATCGTGAGCAGCGGCGCGTGCTGAAAGTTATCTCAAGCACAGGCGCTGCTGGATTTGCGGATTTTCCGGACATCGACTACGCACCGACGCTGGGCGGTGTCGCCAAAAACCATCTGATCGGTGCCAATCCCTTTGCCGTGGAGGCCATCTGGTCAAAGATGCGGCAGGCCGGTGTCCTTTGTTCGCATCGCACCGCCTTGGATTATGCCCTGTGGGACCTGCTCGGCAGGGAAACCGGCAAGCCCGTCTACGAACTGCTCGGCGGTCCAGTGCGCGACCGGATCAGGATCTACCACTATCGCAAGCCGAGGCTAGAACAGCAAGCGAGTGAAGACGCCTGGCGCGCGCTGGGTCGAGACCTGGCCAAACAACCCGGGGCAGCCGCAAAGACCGATCCGTTCGCGGTTTTCGAACGACTTGGCGGCAGGAAAGCCTGGGAGGATACGGTCTACGAAGCCGGCGGAAAAATGCCGACTGAAGAGAACATGGCGTTTAACGAAATGGTTTTCCGTTGCCTTCGTGAAGGGGCGGGCGACAAGCTGGACCTGATCCACGGCGGCCACGGTCAGTGCTGTGCCGAAGGGGCCATCGCCACCTGCAAACGGCTCGAGCAGTTTGACATGTTCTGGATGGAAGAGCCGGTGCCACCCACCAGCAGCATGGATGAAATGGCCAAAGTAGCCGCGGCCACCACCGTCCCCATTGCGACAGGAGAAAACCTGCAAGGCCTGGAGGACTTCGCCCGCTTGATCGACAAGCGGGCCGCGTCAGTTCTCAATCTGCCGCCGCCCAACGTCGGCGGCCTAACCGAAGCACGCAAGATTGCCACCCTGGCCGAACTGCGGGGCATGCAGATTGCGCCGCATTTCTTTTCCTATGGCCCGTTAACCTGGGTCGCCATGGTCAACCTTTGCATGGCCACCCCCAATGTGTTGATTCTGGAAGCAAATGCGATGAGAGAAGTGAATCCGCCCGTGGCCACTAATAAAAGGCTGAACGCGAATCACTTTTTCAAAGAACCGATCAAATTCGACGGCGCCTACTTCGTGCCTTCCGGCAAACCGGGCATGGGTTATGAATACGATGAGAAATTCGTCGTGAGCCGAAAAAAGTTGGCGTGAATTACCCCACGACTCACGATGTTCAGATATTTACCAATGTCTTCCCCTACTGAAAAATAACCTCTAGATGATTTTTTCTCCCACCCGATCATCACAGGTAACTCATCAATCACGGTAAAACCCAAGTCTCCCGGGAGATCTCACATATCTCGACACAGATTACACAGTTGTATCCACGACTAATTCTCTGAACTTCTCTGAATCAGGATGGTGGGGTAGGATTCTCTTCAGCATGAAACCCCTGTTTCTACTTACCTTCATATCTCTAAGCTGCCTAAGCGTGACTGCTGATGATGAGGGCAAACATCTCTTTCTACTTTCGGGTCTTCACTTTGCTGTCATGCAGACGACCGAACCGTCGGACATGGACATGAATATCCGATTCGGCCCGGCGATCATGCCGTCGAAGACGGGGGTTGTCTTCAGGTCGTACTCGGCCGATCGCTTTCCGGACGCGGAATCATAGACCCACAGCATGGCCGCACCGCGGTTCTCAAACGTCGCCAGCGGATCCTTGGGATCAACCTTGTCCGGCGGGCCGGCGATGAACAGCTGATTATTGGCCAACGTCATCGCACGAATCCTTACCGGCACCCATTTATGCCACACCGGCTTTTCTTTTCTGGTAAAGCCCATCCCTTTATCCCGGCCCCAATCCCTGTCGTCGAGTACAGGCTCGTTGTCGTTGTCGTCGGCAAAGAGCAGATAACCGTGTTTGCCGGGGATGAACTGCGGGCTGTTCGTGCTTCTTTCGGGAAAGCACTGCACGCCGTAGGTCTTTTTGGGACCGATCACCAGAAGTTGCCCCGACTTGGGGGCAAGGTTGGCGTGGTTGAATCCGGGCCACGTGTCGCCATACATCCAAAATATCCTGTGCCAGTAGGTATCGTCGAGGAAACCACCCGTGGTCATCAGATGTCTGCCGACCACTCTTTCACCCATATGCCCAGGACGCACCTTTCCCCGATTCTTTGGATGGTAAGTGACCAGATCCTTGTCGCCGCGAAAGTAAAAGGAGGGATCCTTCTCTAAATCAGGGGCGGTGGACTTAAGCGGGGGCACAGGATTTGGGGACGGCCGGTAGGGGGTTTCCACGATTTTCAGCTCTGGCGAGAGTGTTATCTGGCCCATATGGAGCAATCCGCCCTCACTGACGAGCAGATCACTGCGCGTACCCTCTATATGGAACGCCGGCGTAAATGGCTTTCCCTCCGCGTCAGTTCGCGTTCTGTCCCACGAATCGATACGACCGCGGTGGAGCACCTTTCCGGTTGCCGGGTCTAGTCCATAGAGGAAAATGCCGCCATCGACAAAACTCGAACGGCCGGCCGAGCAGTAGACCTTGCCGTCATGAATCAACGGACTGCCGTGGACCTTCCAGACCGATTCGACACGATCGTCTACCACAATCATCTGCGACGTGGGGGCGGCACGAAAACGCCAGACGAGCCGGCCGTCGTCTGCGTGCAGACAATAGATCCAGCCGTCGGCGGAACCAAACAGGACCAAGTCTCCAAGGATCGACGGTGGCGAGTCGACCTGCCCGCCAGCCCTATAGTGCCACTTCTCACTGCCGTCAGCGGCATCCAGAGCATAGACCGTATTGTAATCTTTTGCCGAGACGAAGACGGTGTCGCCCATCATGACCGGAGGCGTCAACCGTCCGCCAAGATCGATCCGCCAATGTTGCTTCAGCTTGCCTGAAACCGTGGCGTCGGTGGCACCGAAGCGACTGGCATTGCGGCGATACATCGGCCAGTCAGCGGCGGCGGGTTGGCCGCCCCGAGCCTTGCCATAGGCCGGTCCTTTGTGAAGTCGTCCGTCGAGTTTTCCTGCAGCCTTGACGATACCGGCCATCTCTGTTTCTGATGCGGTCGCATACGCATTGAAACCATTCATCATCGATCCGGCATTGCAGAGGCACTGGTGCTGCGGCACGTAAAGGAGGCCATTGGACGGCATGACGCCGAACCGGCACGGTCCGCGTGTCCAGTTATTCGAGGTATGTTTCGCTTCACTCTCGAGGCTGAGAAACTCGACGCCACGTTGCTGGCCAAGGATATACTTGCTTGTCGCTTTGCCGCCATAACATCGCCCGTGGTGGCCTCTGCTGTTTACGCTGGCAGCGTCTATCTCGCGAACCGTCTTGCCGGTAGCTAGGTCAAAGCCTTCGACAAACGTCCCGTTGCCGCGCCAAACCGTGCCGTCAATGACGAATAAATCGACGTTCTTCAACGGCGCCGCACTGCCGCCGTGGCCCTTGGGCGCGGGCTTGGCCCATTCGGTCTCTCCCGTCTCTTTGTTCAGGGCCAATAAGCCAAAGCCGCCGCCGGCGAGCACACGGTCTCCAGAGATAACGATTGAAGGCCCGGAGTTGTATATGAAGCGACTCAGTTTCTGGGCGTCCTTGCGCCAGAGTTCTTTACCGTCCTTGGCACTGAGACAGACAATCTGTGGCGGGGCGACCTGGCGACGACTACGGGAATCAAGGCAGCCATAGACCAATTTTCCGCCGGACACCGTCATGGACACAGGGTTGTATTTTTTGTGCGCCTGCGCCTCGTGCTTCCACAAGATCCGACTGGTATCAGGATCGGCCGCAACGGTTCCGGTGAACGCGTCGCTGCGAATGCGCAGATACAACGTGCCGTCGGCGAAAATGATTTCGTCGACGCCATCGGTGCCTTTGATCGTTCGCAAGACCTTGCCGGAAGTCGCGTCCAGAACGGCTGCCGGTCCTCGGTATCCATCGGTCGTAAAAACACGATCACCGTCCGCCACCAAGGTCCGCTGAACGGTGGCCGACGTGCTTCGCAGTATAAGTGTTCTGGTATGCTTGACGCCCCAATCCTCCAGCGGACGTTTCCACAGCAAGACACCGCTAAAAGCGTCACGCGCGACCAGGGTCCATTTTTCAGGGAGAATGGCATGGCCACGCAGTGCCGGGTACCCGGTTCCTGGGGTAAAGGCATCCTTCTTCGCGTCGGCTGTTGGCTCGTATCGGATGATACCGGGTACGCTTTCGTCAAAGATATAGAAATTCCTACCGCCGGCGGAGACCATGGCTGCGAAGCTCGAGACCTGTTCGTGGCTGCGCGACCAGAGAGATGGCGCCTTCCATCTGAGTCGACGCGGCGGTCCGACAACGGTATCCATCGCCACCGGGTTGTTGTCCGGGCCATGCATATGATGCGACCATTCATCAATATCGCCGGGCCAAGGCTTTACTTCCCGCTTCCAGCCATCGCCTGTTCGCGTCATCACAACGCCACCGGGAGAAAGCACTCGCATGATCTCGGCGCCGGCGACCGTTGAATTGCTGTCGGCTACCACCAACTGCACCAGGTTGTCCGCATAGGGGAGCGTCTTACCGTCAAACAGCGCTATAGTGACATTGCCAGACTTGGCCAGCGATTCACGCGCCACCATGACGGCATCGGAGTCTGTTGCGAGTCCCTGCACGATGTAGCTGTCGGATGCACGCAATGCGGCAGTGAACTTGCCGTCTCTGCAACCGAGAAGAACAACCAGCCCGCCTCTGACTCCGGATGCTTCCAGAACATCAGCAGACGTGCTTGAAGCATCCACATGTGGATGCCTCTTCGAGTGTATCGCCGCGCTAGCCGTATTTAGAAACGTGGACTCGGTGAGATCTTCATTCACACCAGGCACGTTCTGCAACAGAATATAGATGGTCTTTGTGCTGGGATCGACCCATGTCTTCGATCCGCCGGCGCCGCCCTTTCCGAAACTCCCTTTGGTAAGCGCGGCAGTAGTGCCCTGCGGTTCCACGGCCTCATAAAAGGCAAGAGCCTGGAAGTTTCCGGGGCCGGGGCCGGCATTCTCCACATCGCCGGTCTGTTTGTGAGTCAACTCATAGACGGACTTCTCCGAGAGGTAGCGAACACCGCCGTATTCACCACCGTTGAGAAGCATCTGGTACCAGAGGAACAGGTCTTCGGCCGTTGAGAATAAACCGCCATCAACCGCAAAGTAGTGGCCGCTGCCGCCGCCTCTGAAGTCCCGCTTTAAGAAGGATTCCCATTTGCCATTCTTGAGCTTGGCATGCCTCCAAACTACCCGGCTCTTGGGCACGTCCTTGATGGTGAAATAGGTGTTCTTCATGCCGAGAGGATCGAGGATTCGGGTCTTCAAAAACTCGGTATATGGCATGCCGGAATACTTTTCGACCAGATAGGCGGCGACGTGAAGGCCCTCACCTCCATACAGCCATTTCGATCCGGGCTCCCACATCAGAGGGTTCTTTGCCGACGCAAGAGCACGGGCCTTGATGGTTTTTCCCGCTTTCGTCGACCTAGTCACCGGGAGCCCGTCCAAATGATTGAGAAGGGTTCGAATCGTCAATGGATGCTGAGCCGTTGGCAATCCGTCAGATGATCTAGAGCCACGGAACCGCACCTGGTACCTGTTGACAGTGTCTACTTTCTGCCCCTTGAATTCCGGAATGTGATCCTCCACCAAATCATCGAGCTTCAGCTTCCCCTCATCGACCAGCATCATGATAGAAACCGCGACAAACGGCTTGCTAATCGAGGCGGCCCAAAAAATATCCGTGGTCTTCAGCGGCTCTTTGCCCATGACGCGCCACCCCACCGCATCGATGGACGCAATCTGGCCATTTCGAGCCACCAAAGTGACCATGCCAGAACTCTGACCGCTGTCGACAATTGCCTGGAGCTTTTTGGAAATCTGAGATAGAACCTTCTCATCCATCCCGTGATCTGCCGCATCCGAATAGGAAGACGCCAAGAGCAGGGCGGCTGTGCAGAGACTTGCGACCAGGGCGGCGTTTCGTCCGATAGATTTGATTATGGTTCGAATCGACGTTGTCATTTCAGAGCATCTTCTGTTACTGGATTTGGGTGGTGAGAATAGCTATGGGGACGTCGTTGATCGGACCATGGCGCGTTAGCGACAACAGCTTGCATTCATCCATTTGCTTCCATTTGTTCTTAACGAAACACCGTTCGGCCCATGCGTCATACAATGCCGTAGATTGCACAACGACTGCGACCAAGACAAGGGTCTCAACCCGCCCTTGACTCCGCTGCTTCGAGAACATCCGCAGACGTGCTTGAATCAGCACCAGCTGTACGGCCGACGAAAACCAACAACACGAAACATAACAGCCGTCTAATTGCATTACTCATTTGTTCTTCCTTTCACGTGTCTCGTCAATCCACTGGTTCAGTGTATCTCGTTTACTACTTCTGCAAGGGCCTGGCCTTGAGGGTGTCGGCCCAGTTCTTGTCCTTCTTCTTGTAATCCTGGAACGCTTGATGCTCTTCAAGTGAAATCGTGCCGTCGGCATTCTTGTCGATGTGCGGAAAGAGCCATTTATGATCTGGCTTCTTTCTGCAAGCGAGTGATGCAACCGCGGGCTCTCAGCAAATGCCAAGAGTCGCTGCGGTCGGAATCACTTCAGTCAGTTCAACCTCCGTGCCGGTCCGATCGGTAATCCTCAGATCGAATACCAACACCTCTGGCTTTCATACGCAGATTCACGTCCTTGGTCACCAGGGAGACTTGTCTGTCCGGGTATTCCTTAGCCGCGTGATAGGCAATATTCAGGATCGTGGGTTCAGGAAAGCATCCAACGCCCTCTCGATCATCGGGAGATCGGTAAACATGCCCTGATTGGCGTCCTTTCTGTGGGGCTGTTGAACTCGAAAAGCAGTCTCTGTCCGGGTTTGAGCGGAATATCGTTGATTGTCATCCACCGGTAGAGTTTTGCGATGTGTCGATAGTAGCGCAATTGCGATTGAACAACCGAACTCCCGGGCTGCTTCTTGGGGTAAGGTAGACTCAGGTATTGCGTCTCGGGTATTGGTTCGACCCTGATGTGTTTCGGCGCATTGAATTGATCCGTCGCGATAATGCGTTGGTTGCGATGGGGAAATCTCTTGTCGGCAAAGTAGCGGATGTCACTATCGCTACCGAATTTCTGCTCCTCACAGAACTGACGGCCTTCCAGGTGACCCTTTGCTGGTCCGAGTTCGATTCGCTTGAGCTTTGACTCACCGCTAGGTTTGGCCGCCCATTCCAATGCCGTCCTGGCGATCTCCTGCCCGAAGGTGAAATACTTCTCAAGCTGAATGGCGCTGAGAGATTGGTTCTGCCCGATGGTATCGAACCGACCGCTCGGATCATCGGGTAGTTTTTCGCCATTCAATTGGAGCCCCATCAAATCCTTGATCGTTCCTTCATACTCGCGTCGGTTCAGCCGACGAATGGCGATGGTTCCCCCGCTGTCCCGCAACATCTTCTGGGCGGCTTGAAGTGATTCGGTGAGGTCGCCCACCACTTCGGACAACTCCTCCTTCGAAGGTTGCTTTTTCTTCTTCGGCAGCATCTCGCCTGCGTTGAGCTTGTCGAGGATGTCCTGCCAGTTCAACGCATCGGCGCTGTCTACGATGTTGCGAGAGAGCTTCTCCAGATTGAGATCGGCCTTGGCGGTGTCGGCATCGTGGCAGTCGTAGCAGTGGGTCTTGAAGAACGGTTCGATGCTTTCGGGAGCGGAAACTCCGGCGCCCGCGCCAAGAAGCGGGCTGGTTACGAGTCCGATGGAGAGCAGAATTCCAAGTCGAGGCCTATTCATTGGTCACCGTTCCAAATGGCTCCATTTAAGATGGAAACCGAGCCTATCAATTCGCCTCCGTTGGCCCTTCATACAATCGCTGCCGAATTCAGTGAAATTCAACGGACTATTTTGGTGTTTCCGCAAATCAGTAGAACGCATTTCGTTTCAGTTTGGCTCCGTACGAAGGAACGTGCTCCGATTTGAATTAGTGGTGATGTTTATGGTCGAGTTGGGTCATTGCTTTGAATTCTATTTGCGTCCAAAAAGCGTTCGTGGATCGGAACATTCATCCACAGCCGCGAAGCGGCGGCATACGGTAGCCTGGGATGCCAATCCCAGGTTGGAAGAGTGTCGATTATGACGAACCGCGAAGCGGTGGCAGACGACTGAAGACACCTGCCGCTGCTTCGCAGCTCTTTCGCACAGATTCCTCTATGACCTGGGATTGGCATCCCAGGCTACCGTATGTCACGGCTTCGCCGTTAAGAAAAGTGATCAATTGAATGATTCCGGTTCATGCTCTTATTTTGAGATTCGGTGTGACTTCGCACTCAGATCAACATTGAGAAGATAGCGGCTCTTAAACTGCCGACTGCTAACTACACGCTTTATCAGTTCTCGAACAGGAAAGTCTTCCCCTCCTAATTCATTTAGTGTTTTTTGAATTAGTGGACGATCGGTGAAACTGGCGTTGCGACCGGGGCCGCAACAGAGCAAGCCCTCGAGCATGGGTAAAAGGGGGCCTTGTCAGGCCAAGGGGCGAAGCAAGTTGTTTTCCTCCGATCTTTTGGTGGCTCGTCATCATTCCCCATCGATTAAGGCAAAGATTCTCTTCATCTCATTCCGGACTACCGCATGATCACCTTGTCTCTCCGGTCGGCTTTCCGGGTTGCCCAATTCATTAGCCCTGGTCAGCTTTCCCTTCCTGGTATAGATCCATTCCTTGGTTCTGATTTGTCTATTGCTCTTATACTCGACATGGACCCATTGTCTTGAAGGATGTTCTTTGCCCAGGAGCTGTGGGAAGAAGCTTTGTCCGTGGACGCGTTGCACCGGCTTTGGCGCTGAAGCGATTTCAAGGAACGTGGGCAGGAAATCCGCCAACTCGACGAGGGCGTCGCACCGCGTTCCGGGTTTGATCGTCTGCGGCCAACTGACGATCAAAGGCACGCGTGAGCCCCGGTCGGTCATCGTCATCTTGCCGCCTTTGATTCTAGTGCGGTTCTCACCCCAGACGGAAGTCACGGGGCCATGCGTGCCGTTATCCGCGCAAAAGAGAATGATCGTATTGTTACTGATTCCAAGCTCATCCACGGCATTCACCAGTCGACCGACGTTCTTGTCCAGATACTCGACCATCTCGGGAAAACACTCCGGGCCGTTCTTTTGCTCTCGATCTGGCAATGCGCGAGTCGTCCGGCCGCCGGGGACTCTGATGTAGGGAGTATGAACCAATAAAGCCGGGTAATAGACCAAAAAGGGCCCGTCCTTTTTTCGTTTCATGAAATCGACCATGAAGTCGACGAGGACGTCCGGTCCAAACCGATCGGCAATCGATTCTTCTTTAATTTCGCCATTCATGCTGAAGTAGGGCTGGTAGAAACGCGATCGCTTCGTGCCATTCCGGTCATACATTTGCCAAAGGCAATATTCATCGAAGCCGAAGGCCTTGACCGTATCGTTGCATTCCAGCCAGGAGAGATTCCATTTCCCGGCGATTGCGGTGGCGTAGCCCGCCTTCTTCAGTTGATTGGCAAAACTGTTGAATTTCTTCGGGTCGAGATAGGCGTCATCATCCCACTTGCTCAGAACATGTTTGATGCCCGTGAATCCCGGATAGGTGCCCGTCATGATTTCAGCTCTCGATGGAGAGCATGCCGGGTTGGCGAAGCAATGGGTAAACAGCATTCCGTTGCTTGCCAGCTTGTCGAGATGTGGCGTCCGGACACCGTGGCCTCCATAGGCGTTCAGCGCTTCAATTCCCAGGTCGTCGGCGAAGATCAATATGATGTTGGGTTTGTCGCGTGGCAGAACCCCGGTCGGAGTCCTGGCTCCTTTCTTCCTTGGAGTCCTGGCTCCTTTTTTCCGGAGTGATTCTTCCCAATCATCGTGCTCCGCTTTGAACTTCTGGAAGGCGTTGTACTCTTCGGCCGAGATCTGACCGTCTGAGTCAGTGTCGATATGGGGAAATAGCCACTCCCAACCCTTCTTCTGCTTATTCCACTCGTCCTGAGACTTCCAGCGTGCCGACTTACCATGCTTTTTCCGATCCTGGATCCGATCTAGGGTCTGTTCCAGGTCTTCCAGCTTCTTCCGGAGCTTGCTGTAGGGAACATCCTGAACGGGAATATCGGCCTCGACCGCCATGGCGGCGGCTACGCCCGCGGATTCGCCGAGAACCATCCAGACCGGCTCCATGCGAAGAGACGTGAAAGCGATATGGCTGGCCGAGACGCAAACGGGCACGAGCAGGTTGTCGCACTCTCCCTTGCGCGGCACAATGGCTTCGTAGGGGATCTTATAGCTGCCGTTGTATTTCCCGTTGTCCAGGTAAATGATGGAAAACGCACCGCCCTGCACAGCGACCTTGCCATCCTCCACGACCACCGCATACGGCCAATCGTCGACCCCATAGGCAGCGAGACCAACCGTATGAGGCGGATCGGTCCTGCCCTCAAGGTCCTTCTGTGTGACGACGTAGGATGAAACCATTCGACGGGCTTGCCGAACATAGAACTGGTTTGGCCAGCCTCCGGTCTCATCGAACACCCCCTTCCTGAAGGAAGTCCTCCACGCATTTCGCTTCATGCTTTTAGGGGCCGAAGGGTCGGTTTTTGCGAAGTGGATCGAATTGATCAGGAACTCCTGATGGAACTTCCAGATCCGTGACCGCGTTGCCCAGTCGCCGTTGGGGTAGTCGTCGTTGCACCCGTAGACGGTGGATGCCATCAGGTTGCGATTCAGTTGGGCGCCTCCGACGAATGGCGCCCTTTTATGCACCGTGATCTTGTTGAGTGTTGTTCGCATATGTCGATTTGAGAAGATGTCGACACCATCACGAATGGCACGGCGGTAGACTTCAAATTCGGCTGGATCATAATTCGTCGGCTCGGGGATCGGGATGCCCTTGCCGCTCATGTCGAACTCGTATCGGAAGCAGTACCCCATCGTCAACGCGTCCGCGCTGCCCAAAGGACCCAGCTTCCGATCTTGAACGAATGGGACCAATCCGCTTTCAGGTTTCCCGGGTTCGACGTAGGGGTCGATGTCATGAACCCAAAGACTCGGACGCACACCGGCAAGCGATTCGTTGTAGTGCTCCCGCGACTCCCGGCCCCAGGTGTAGTTGACTCCGCTCATTGCGAGCAAGTCGCCCTCGTAAGAGCAATCGATGAACACTTTCGCGGAGACCGTGACGACATTGCGCTTCTTCGGTTCGGGAATGGGGCAGCCGGTTTCATCGACAGGGGCGTAATCGAGGGTGATGGACCGGATCGAATTTCCCTCGTTGTTCTCCGCGGTAGACTCATGCAGGGCAATCGGCCGCCGGCGTGTCGGCGAGTCGATGGTGCTGTCCTCGAGGTCGACTTTGCCGAGGCGGTGGTCGTAGATCACGGTGATGCCTCGGCCCTCAACCGCTTTCTTAAAGCGCTCTCGATACTCTTTGTTGCCGATACCCCGTACGGCATTTCCCCGATGCGCTCTTGTTTGGTCTTTCAATCCCTCCATCAGGATCTTGTAGGTCGAGCCACCCACCGTATTTCCTTTTCCCCAGTCAAGATGGTTGATCCCTCCGCCGGTCATGCCGCCCAGCCAGCGACTGGGCTCGATGAGGATGACCTTGGAACCCTCTTTCTCCGCAGCCAACGCCGCCATGACGCCGCTTGCCGTGCCGCCATACACACAGACGTCTGCCTCGTGACGCGTTACCTCTGCAGCCAGACAATTTTGCCAGACCAGTAGAGCGTTGAAAACAATGGTTAATGCTAAGTGATGTTTCATGATAGATTTACCTGATATTTCCCAATTGAAGTCGCCCGACTACACCCTGGTCTTTCTTACCGGGCGAAAAGAAGGCTCTGTTTGCATGTCCTTCGGTTCATATACGGGCACTAATTACTAATTCCATTGCAGGAGCTACCTCTGCCTGAACTGCCTACTAATAACTACACGTTTAATCATTTCTCGAACGAGGAAATCTTCCCCTTCTAATTCATTTAGTGTTTTTTGGATGAGCGGACGATCGGTGAAGCTGACATTCCTTCCGAGCGCGTAACACAGCAGTCCTTCAAACAGCGACGCGGCGACCTTTCGCTTTTCCTTCATCAGAGCTTTCTTCAATCCAAAGATGTGCTTGAACGTCTCGCCTTCGGATAGTAAAACGGCCCCTCGGCCTCCAGCCACTTCACGAGAATCGTTTCTTCCAGCGCACCGGGCTCGATCGGGCGAAAGTGTTGATACAACTGCGCGCTGCCCGGGCCGCCACGCTTGTCTTCGAGAAACGTCACATTTCGACGGCTCTGGTTCTTCGTTTCTGGCCGGAAGCTGGGAAGATAAACAGGAAGCCAAACCATCTCATGGGTCGAAGGTTTGTCGATCGTCCCGGTCACGAAAAAGCTGCCGATCGGCTTTCCGTTTGGCCCGTTCAGCCCACTGCCTTCATAAGGGATGGTCATGCGAATCACCCGTCGAATCTTCACGCCTTCGACGACACCCGCTCGAGCCCGGAGACGGTAGTGTGCCCGCGCATCCTGCGGGAAGTTCACTCCGATACTGTTAACCAGGTTCCGGATCGGAAGCATGCGCCCCCGGGCGTGGTAATCGAGATTGTCCTTGTAGTAACCTGCAAGCGTTCGCCGGTCGCGGTATTCCGCATGCCTGGGGTATTTTTCCGTTCCGCGGTTGTAGCGATTCCATTCGTATTCGGAGAGCCCGACTTCCGCGAAAGGTTTGTCCGTTTCGTGAACGAGTCTGACCTTTTCCAAGAGGTCGAATATCTCCTTCTCCTTCTTCACCGAATTCGCAAAACTCTTGCGCACGACCTTGGTTTCGCTGCGCGGCTGACGGGCCCAGTGGAGCGCCATGCGGGCAACTTCCTGAGCAAAGCTGAAGTACCTCTCCAACTGCATTGCGTTCAGCGATTGGTTTTGGCCGATGGTGTCAAAACGCCCGCTCGGATCATCCGGCAGTTTCTCTCCGTTGAGCCGGACGCCCATCAGCTCCTTGATCGTGGCCTGGTATTCACGCCGGTTAATCCGGCGCACGACAATCGTTCCGCCGCTGTCCCGAAGCATCTTCTGTGCTGACTGGAGCGATTCCGTTAGGTCGCCGACGACGGTGGCCAGATCCTCCCGAGACGGTTGCCGCTTCTTCTTCGGCGGCATCTCGCCCGCATTCAGCTTGTCGAGAATATCCTGCCAGTTTTCCGCGTCGGTGGTGATGGCGATCCTGCGCGTGAGACCTTCGAGGTTGAGATCGCCTTTGGCCGTATCTGCGTCATGGCAACCAAGGCAGTATTTGCCGAAAAAGGGCTCGATGGTTCTCGGGATCGCGATGTCCTGCGATTTCTGCTGTTCGGCAGTTCCAATGGCCAAGGCACCGAAGAATAAGAGTGCGGCAGGATTCAACTTCGGTATCTCATGACTCATTGGCATTTATCGTTCCTTTGAGCGTCGAGTGCTCCCACCAGC
>Ga0187827_10001005_pt1 | contig 42557 bp, 37 predicted proteins | sample ETNtaG_39_FD_167969 | JGI IMG/M metagenome (GOLD analysis project Ga0187827, IMG submission 167969) | Marine microbial and viral communities from oxygen minimum zone, Eastern Pacific Ocean - ETNP2014_SV_150_PacBio MetaG (Illumina Assembly) | ecosystem: Environmental > Aquatic > Marine > Hypoxic...
GAAGTTTGCGACGAGGATGACGAAGAAACGGGAGAAAAGTGCGGGAAGCCGATGGTTATCAAGTTAGGCCGATTCGGCCGTTATCTTCGCTGCACTGGACATCCTGAATGCTCTGGCACCAAGAATCTAAAGAAGGATGGTGAGGTAGCAGAGACCTTCGAGCCGGAGCCAACCGGGGAAGACTGCCCAAAATGCGGCGAGCCCTTGGTGCGAAAAAAGAACCGGTGGGGCCAGTTTTTCGTCGGTTGCAGCGGCTGGAAGCCCAAGAACTCCAAGCCCCCGGGCTGCTCTTACATCCAGCAAGAAAAAGTCGGCGTGAAGTGCCCGGATTGCGGGGGCGAATTGGTGAAGAGGCGCGCCCGAAGAGGAAATACATTTTACGGCTGCGATGGTTATCCAGATTGCAAGCACACAACGCCGAATCTCCCGGTACCCATCAAATGCCTGGAATGCGAGCACCCTTATCTAGTGATTCGGCAACGGAAAAATCAGCCCAAAATGATGGCTTGTCCGAACAAAGAGTGCGATTTCGAAACCGAGGCAGCCGAGTAAGATCCCAGCCGGCTAGCCATTTGTCAGTTGTGGGAGGAGAACCGAACTCTGTAGACGTTGACGGACCTAGCTGGACCTATGTGGATACGGGCTAGAGAACTTAAAATCCTGTGGACGCAAGTCCGTTCGGGTTCGATCCCAGCCCTCGGCACCTTTCTTTTCAGTAGGTTAGCGGCGTTTCAGTGGAGGAGTGCCGGGTCCGGATCCGGTCGTGGATGACCGGAGATCTAACCTGCCCTCCGTTCGAGCACTTTGGCGGACCGTTTCCGTCCTTTCATTCACGAGACGGCAAACACTCGCGCCGGCCCACCTGATCCTCCCTGGTGCTTGGGCGCACCGACAATCAGCGTTGCGCCTGCGGGCGGCACATCGTCTAGGTTCGCCATCAGTTCGAGACCGTACTTGCCGGACGGTAGGAAAGTCAGGTGAGCACCGAAATCCGTTGACGTACCGACATCCAGGCTAAGTGTATCGACGCCGGCACCGACAATGTCACGCTCTTCGGTCAAGAACTGTGCAGCTTCGCCGCTGAATCCAGGAAAGTGCAGCACGCCTTCGGCATCGGCATTCAGGAACGCCTGGCTGTCACCCACCCGTTGGTCCCAGCCCGAGTTCATCGCAACAAAGGCACCGTCTGGCAGACGCCCATGCTGTCGCTCCCACGCCCGGAGATCATCCACTGTGATACCCGTGTCAGGATTCCCCGCTGCCCGGTCGGCGATGGAGATCACGGCGAGGGGTGCGAAGAACTGCTGGGGGTCCATCTGATCCGTTGAGAGCCCACCCGCTGCGAAGTGGTTGGGTGCGTCCAGGTGGGTGCCAGTGTGTTCACCGAGCGTTAGTTCGCTTCCGAAAAATCCGTCACTGGCGAGCTCGAACCGCTCCACGATCTGGAAGGGATTGAATGCCGGGTACACCGGGGTTTGCGGCGACAGCGTATGCGTGAGGTCGTGGATCCTCGTGAAGCCGCCGGCGAGCCTGACGGGCGCTTGTCGTGCCTCGGCCCGTCCTACAAGTGTTCCAGCCACCACCGGAGTGGCTAGAAGTCCGAGCGCCTGCCGTCGAGTGATCTCTTGTTTCACAGCGCCGATTACACGGGGTCCACACATAACACACCTCTCCTTTCCTGCCTTCCGGCAGCCTGTGTTCGCGCATCCTACCGTTGGCCGGCAGGGGGTGCAATGGGGGGGTTACGGCTCCCGCGGGCACGCGACGTTCCACTCAGGGGTTAGGTGTTGCGCGTCGGTGCTCTGTGTGGTGCGTCATGGTGAGGTTCGTCACCGGACTCTACACTGCCATCATCAACTGCGGATGAGCCGCAGACGAACTTTGCAAGGAACACAGACGATGACCACCAAGCGGAACGCTAGCCCCAGTGGCCTCATTGGGGCGATGACCGACTCTGGACGTAGCATGTTTTCGCGTTCGCTGATGCACTCGCTGCGGTAGGGTCATAGACATGCCCACCACACCGGTAGTAACCGTGATTGGCGGCGGCATGGCTGGCTGCGAAGCAGCCTGGCAGCTTGCCAAACGCGGCGTTCGTGTGCGTCTCTACGAGATGCGCCCGGTCAAACGAACGCCGGTACACAAAACTGATGCTCTTGCTGAGATGGTCTGTAGCAACTCGCTGCGCTCCGACAGTCTAGACAACGCCGTCGGACTACTGCACGAAGAAATGCGGCGTCTCGACTCGCTGTTCTTGTCGGCCGCCGATAACAATCGCGTCCCGGCAGGAAAGGCGCTCGCCGTCGACCGGAGTCGCTTCTCTCGTGAGATCACCGAACGACTTGCAGCCATCAGTGAGGTCGAAATCGTACGTGAAGAGCTCACTGAAATTCCAAAGGGGCCCTGCATCATCGCTACTGGCCCCCTTACGTCGGAGGCCCTGTCCCAGGATATCTGCAAACTCACCGGCTCCGAGCATCTCTACTTTTACGACGCCATTAGCCCGATTGTTCTCGCCGACACCATCGACACTAATAAAACTTTTGCCGCTAGCCGTTATGGCAAGGGTGGAGCGGACTACATTAATTGCCCTTTTACTCAACAGGAGTTTGATCGTTTCTACGCTGAACTAATGCACGCCGAAACCGATGAACTCCCCGATTTCGAGCGCAAACTGTTTTTCGAAGGCTGCCTCCCGATCGAAGAAATTGGCAGGCGCGGTGCAGAGACCTTGCTTTATGGACCGATGAAGCCAGTTGGCCTCACTGATCCCCGAAGCAATGAACGTCCGCATGCTGTGGCGCAATTACGCCAGGACGATATCGCGGCCGAGCACTACTCGCTGGTTGGCTTTCAGACCCGGCTAAAGTGGGGCCCACAGGAGAAAGTTCTGCGCTTGATTCCGGGTCTTGAGAAAGCTGAATTTGTGAGGTTTGGAACAGTGCATCGCAACACCTACATAAACGCCCCGCGGATGTTGAGCGAGACTCTACAGACGCGCACGCGAGGCGATTTGTACTTCGCCGGCCAGATCGCCGGCACCGAAGGCTACGTAGAATCAGCCGGCGGTGGCCTCCTCGCAGGCATCTATTGCGGTATGGCCCTGTTGGACGGAGGTATTCGCCCCGTGCCACGCACGACAGCACTCGGATCATTGGCCTTCTACATTAGCCACGCGCGCGCGCTAAACTATCAGCCAACAAATATCACGTTCGGCATTATTCCCGTATTGGAAAAATCTGTCCGGAGAAAGCAAGAACGCCGGGAGGCAATTTCGCGGCGCGCGCTGCACGATCTCGAATCCTGGATCAAGAACAACACTGACGCTGGATAGTTTCTGAAAAGTGAGAAGTGAAATGCGATACGTTAGGTACGCGTTGCTTGCCGTAGCCGTCGTGGGCCTTGTCGGTTCCCTTAGCTATATTGTCTACACGCCTCCTGTCTCCCCCAGCCCTGAAGCTTTTGCCAGCCTGGTTGCAGAGCGTTTCGATGGCAGCGAGATGTCGTTTGAGGAGCTAGCTGGCAACATTTTAATCATTGATTTCTGGGCCACGTGGTGCGGCCCGTGTATCACAGAGATTCCACACTACAACGCGCTCGACGACGATTATCGCGACAAGGGTGTAAGTCTCCTCGGTTTGACTGTCGAGTCGGGAACTCCTGAAGAGGTTCTTGAGTGGATGGCTTCGGATGAAAAACACAACATCACTTACCCGCTCGTGATGTCAAATGACGAAATGTTGAACGTTTTCGGTCCGGTGTTCGGCTTTCCAACGACTCTGCTAATTGATGCTGAGGGAAACGTTGTTAAACGTTGGATTGGCGCGTCTAACGGCAAGTCGGATCAAATTCGTGAGCTCCTCGACAAGTTGCTCGCAGGCGAACAGCTTGAGAGCCTCCCAGGCTAAGTTAGGGTGTCGGAACGACGGCTAAACTTGATACCCTTTTATCGGGCGAAGCTAGCCGGGCTCTCGCAACTAAGGTGCTGCGCGAGAGGAACCGGGTTTCTGGTGAAACAGTGTCGCGTATAGCTGGTGCGCTGCCTTCATCGGGCCAATAACCGAACTGGCTTTAAGACATGAGCAGTGATCAGGGTCTCCTGGAAGACCTCGGCGCTTTTCTTCACGGACTCAAGGTCGAAGAAAACGCGTCTCCCTACACAGTAAAGGCTTACCGTACCGATTTGTCGCATTTTGGCCGCTTCCTCGATGCTTGGTTGAATGGTCAGGAAACCGACTATCGCGGCACTGCCCCCGACAAGCAACGGGCGACAACCAGGTCCGAAATTGGCGGGTCCCGAATGGTCAAGGCCACCGACATTGATACAGACGCTGTGCGCGCTTGGGCGGCCCGCATGCACGCTGCCTCGCTTTCGCCAGTTACGATCGGGCGCAAGCTGGCAGCTGTGCGTTCCTACTGCGGCTGGCTGTGCCGTATGGGTGCTCTGCAAAATAACCCTGCCCGCGCGATTCGAAATCCGAAGGCCCCACAAAGCCTTCCACGTTTTTTAAGTGAATCTGAGATCCAGAGCTTGCTCGAGTCTCCCGCGGACACCGACCTGGGACGCCGTGACCGCGCTATCCTCGAGTTGCTTTATGCTACCGGTCTACGTGCAGCTGAGCTAACTGGTCTCAACACAAACAACATCAACCTCGATGAACGCACCGTCCAGGTTGTCGGTAAGGGGCGGAAAGAACGTCTCATACCATTCGGCTCACATGCCACCGACGCTATCCGCAACTACCTGGAAATACGCAACTCCTGGTCGAATCCATCTGGCGCTTTATTTTTGTCCCCCAAGGGGAAACGTCTGTCGACTTATGGTTTGCGCAAACTCCTCGCCGAGCATCTCCAGAACGCTGCAATCAATAAGCCGGCAACTCCGCACGCTATCCGTCATTCGTTTGCCACTCACTTGTTGAATGCAGGGGCTGACCTTCGGGCCATCCAAGAACTACTTGGTCACGCCTCACTGGGCACCACTCAAAGATACACGCATGTCTCGACGACACAGCTGAAAGCAATCTATGACAAGGCGCATCCACGCGCCTGAGGGGTCACGAACGTTCGAAACAGATTCGGAGCCACCCGCGTTCTTCTGCCCCATCCGGGAGTGGTGCACAGGCCAGGTGTGCGCCCAGTTGCTACAATTCCCCGATGAACGAATGGCATCACACTACGGTATGTTGCGTGCGCCGAGGAGAGCAGGTAGCAATGGTCTCCGACGGTCAGGTGAGTGTCGATACGACAATCATGAAGGGTGGCGCGCAGAAGGTTCGGCGACTGCACGAGGACCAGGTCATAGTGGGTTTTGCCGGCTCGTCGGCTGACGGTCTGGCACTATTCGGCCGTTTCGAGGGAAAACTCAAGGAGTTTCAAGGAAACCTGCGCCGCGCTGCCGTCGAGCTGGCGAAGGACTGGCGGATGGACCGTAGCCTGCGAAACCTGCAGGCATTGATGATCGTTGCCGACGTCGACGCTTCAATCCTGTTGTCTGGTACGGGTGACGTCATCGAGCCCGACGACGGGGTGCTGACAATCGGGTCCGGTGGGCCAATGGCGCTTGCCGCTGCACGTGCCTTGCTACAACACACCGATTTTGCTGCCGAAACGATCGCTCGCGAGGCAGTCACCATCGCCGCCGGTATCGATATCTATACAAACGACGAGCTAACAGTCGAAGTGCTCTCTGTTGACAATAACCCGGAAAGCTGAGGGAGCCCGATGGTAATTCGCTTACCCGAAACCATCGATGCAATGCGTCCTCATGTCGAAGACTTGACTCCTCGTGAAATTGTCGCCGAGCTCGACAAATACATCGTGGGCCAGGCAGCCGCCAAGCGTGCGGTTGCAATAGCCATCCGGAACCGCCGTCGACGCCTGCGCCTGCCAGAAGATCTTCGCGATGAGGTTGCCCCCAAGAACATCATCATGATGGGGCCAACCGGTGTCGGAAAGACGGAAATTTCACGGCGCTTATCTCGACTAACTGGATCTCCTTTTCTTAAGGTAGAAGCAACAAAGTTTACTGAAGTGGGGTATGTCGGCCGTGACGTTGAATCGATGGTCCGAGATCTTGTCGAGCTAGCCATAACGATGATCAAGAAAGAGAAGTCCGAGGAAGTCCGTCCGAAGTCACAGAGGCAGGCCGAGGAAAGATTGCTTGACCTGCTGCTCCCTCCACCCCCACAAACCCAGCCTGTCCCATCCATCAATGAGGACACTGACCTTGCAAGCCGCGCCGAGCAGCGCGCAACTCGTGAAAAGCTTCGGGCTCAGCTTAGAGACGGCACCCTAGATGACCGCACGGTCGAAGTTGAAGTAACTGAAACCCAGTTGCCAAGCTTCCAGGTCTTCACAGGGCAAGGCACTGAGCAAATGGACGTCAACCTCGGCAGCATGATGCCGGGCTTGTTCGGTGGCAGCAGTGCCCGGAGGCGCATGAGCGTTCCAGATGCCCTTGATCATCTTGAACGCGAAGCCACCCAAGGGCTCCTCGACGAACAAGAAATTCCCCGCGAAGCGATCCGACGAGTAGAGAGTTCGGGAGTCATTTTCTTCGACGAGATTGATAAAATCGCTGGGCGCCATGGAGGCTCGGGACCAGATGTCTCACGCGAGGGCGTACAGCGTGACATTTTGCCGATTGTCGAGGGTAGCGTCGTTAACACTCGCTATGGCATGGTCCGCACTGCTCACATACTGTTCCTTGCCGCTGGCGCCTTCCATATGGCCAAGCCAAGTGACCTAATTCCTGAATTGCAGGGACGGTTTCCTATCCGTGTCGAACTCGATCCGCTCGATCGCGACGATCTCATTCGCATTCTGACTGAACCGGAGAACTCGTTAGTGCGGCAGTACACAGCACTGCTTCGAACAGAGGGGGTCGAGGTTGAGTTCACCGACGACGCTGTTACCGCTATTGCCGAATACGCTGCACTGGTGAATGACCGCACGGAGAACATCGGAGCGCGCCGGTTACACACTGTGATGGAACATGTCGTCGAGGAGCTATCGTTCACGGCTCCCGAGCGATCCGGAGAAAAAGTAACCGTCGACGCGGGATATGTTCGAACTGCCTTAGACGACCTGGTGGCCGATGAGGACTTGTCGAAGTACATCCTGTGAGAGCTCGTAACAGCATACTGTGGAGGCTAATTTTCGGCTCCATAATGTCGCTCGTGCCGATCTTCGGCGGCTGCGGGAGTCGGGGTGCCCCTCTTCCTCCGGTTTACCCCAATCCGCCGTCGATCCCGGGGCTGATAGTCGCGCAGCAAGGTTCTTCTGGGATCATGCAATTCCCGCAGCCAGAGGTGTCGACAATAATTGGCGGTCAGGACGTCGAACTCGAAAGCGTTCAGGTGCTCGTCTACGCCGAACGCTATCCGGTGCTGAATGTCACTGTGCTCATCGAGGGTCTAAAGCGCCAGCGTGAAGTCATGGTCCAGGATGCCGAGGCGGAGGCAGCCGCAGCGGGCGTACGTGCTTATCTGGCGATGCTCGAGTTGATCGTCGGTGCCGATTCCTGGGTTCCGCCGCCACCTTCAGACGACCCCGATGCTCCGGTTGCGACAGTACGCCGGCGCACGCCTGATGAAGATGCCATTCACCGTGTCCCCAAGGAACTTTTGATGCAATGGCAAAACCAAGGGCTGGCCGCAGACACAATCCTCCAGTCCGCACACCAGCTGACTGATGCAGTCGAGGTAGTGTCGAACACTCTCGGGCTCCCAGCTTCCATTGTTGATCCGTCGCAACCACCACCACCGCTGCCAAGTGTCGGCGACTCCATTTGGTACGAAAGCGTTATCGCCGCGGTAAGTCAGCCGGTTCTGCAAAAAGAAACCTACGAGCGACCGCTGCAAGTCAGCGCCTTCCTCGGCCGCGCAGCAGTTGCCCACGAAGTTCCCGTGGAGCAGTTTGATGCGATTCTCTCTATCATTGAACCTCCGCCTGCACCTCCTTCTGTCGTCTACACTCCGCCGGTGCCTCCCAATGAAATTCTTCAGGTCTCCGTGTCACTTGGTACACCAGCCCTGGGGGATCTTCGAACCCGATACTTCTTCGCGGTGCGCAGCAAGTCGACCCAGGATGTCCCCGGCGAGGTAACAACAGTAGTGTCGATGGCTCCCGTACCAGTGCCGGTGGCTCCAACCTCCCTGAACGTAGCAATTGGTAGTTCAGGCGTAAGCCTGACCTGGGATCCATCAGTCGCCGACTTATTGTTGCGCCGCTTAGGTCCGAAGGCTCTGGCTTACAATGTCTATCGTCTGCTTCCTGGGGGAGTCACTGGACCAACCCCGCTAAACCCGGCGCCTCTTTTGCGACCAACATACACCGATGGAACAGTGCGATCTGGAGAAACCTACCTTTATGAGGTTCGCGCCATAATCCAGGAAAGCACTTTGCTACCGTTGCTGTCACCCAAGCGTGAGAGCAGGGGCGTGAAGAGCGATCCCGTGAAGGTTACTGATAGATACCGCCCCGCTCCTCCAACGAGTGTGAGTCTGACTCGTGCGGACAACATCGTGACGCTACAGTGGACGCCCTCGACATCAATCGACATTGTCGGGTATCGAGTGTACCGGCACCCTTATCCAGCACCAGCGATCCCTGAGCGAGCCGAGTTGCCGGTAAACGAGCCTTTACCTGACGACCCATCGGCGGACCAAGCCTCGGTGGCACAAGAGATGAAGGAATTCAACGAAATGGTTAGGGCTGGCTGGGAACTGATTACGGACGGGATGGTCCCATTCAGTCGTACTTTCGACGGCGACGCCGATCCGGCCGTTCGCTACGTTTATGCTGTGGAGGCCATCGATGCTGCCGGAAACCTCAGCACCCTGGCAATAGGTTCCGAAGAGGAGGATAGCGACCTATGAGCAAGCGCCGTTGGCCATTGCCATTTATAAAATACAGCGGTGCCGGTAACGACTTCATCATTCTCGATGCGCGCGAAGATACTCCAATCGGTAATCCGAGCTCATTAGCCAAGGCGTTGTGCCGTCGAGGCCGATCCGTGGGTGCAGATGGGTTAATCGTAATCGAGGACCCCGACGATAAGTTTCCGGGAGAGTCCTTGCCACGTATGCGGCTGTGGAACGCCGATGGGTCGGCCGCGGAAATTTCTGGCAACGGAGCCCGTTGCGTCGCTCGGTTCCTCGTCGATCATGGAGCCAGTGCAGAGTCCATCTCTTTCAGAACAGACATTGGTGTAGTAACCGCGCAAGTAACCGGTGATCTCTGTCGGCTGCAACTTCCTACCTCAGGGATCGTTTTTCCAAACCAGCGGCTGCGCGTCGAGGGGCGCCATCTAACAGGCACTTACGTCGAGGTAGGGGTGCCTTTTTTCGTCTGCTTTCACGATAACCCCGACGAGCTTGCTGTCCGTTTTCTCGGGCGTGCTATTCGTAACCACCCGAAACTCGCACCTCGCGGCGCCAATGTCGATTTCGTTCGCGTCGATGACGAGCAACGACTCTTCTTCCGTGTCTTCGAGCGTGGCGTTGAGGCTGAAACATTGTCGTCAGGAACCGGCAGCCTAGCAGCGGCTCTTGCCTCCGCGGCCACGGGCAAGGTCGCCTCTCCAGTCGTATGCGAAGCTCGCGGTGCCTCGCTTACCGTGCGTTTTCGTCACGTCTCGCCTGCAACAGCTGGAACCGATCCAGCAACTGACCAGCCTCCGCTCGGAGCATCCGAAGGCACCAGCTCCACCGAGTCTACAGAGGATAAAAATATTTCCGGCGAATCTCCCAATCTTCCCCAGCTGATAACAGAAACGGGGCCCGAAGATCGCATTGAGTTCGTTGATCTGGAAATCGAAGGGGATGCTATGCCTATCTATCGGGGGGAGGCACTGGTACAAGCGTCGCGGTCACCTCGCCGCTGAGGCACCTTGTGATTAGGAGGGCTCACGGTTAAGAGCGCTCCACGTCGGGACCGCCACCAGCAAACCGAGGGCAACCGCGACAATGTTCATGCCGACGTCCGCCCAATCAAAGTAGCGCCGTGGCCAGACGATTTGCAGCAATTCGTCGAGAAAACCAATGGATGAGCCAACCAGCAGCGCCCCTGACACCAACACAAGAGTAGATCTTCCCCCGCTTTTAGTATGGCTGCGTGCGAACCCACGGTGCAACAGTATGGCCAGCAAACCGTAGCCAAGATAATGCAGCCGTTCTTGAGGAGAGCGCGCGGCCCACGTCCCGATTCCATAGGCAACCAGAGCAATCAGGATCCACACTCGTTCTCCAGTAGTACACCTTGCCAATACTTTCCACACGGCCCAACCAACACCCGCCGCGCCTAGAACAACGATGCTGTAGGAAACTACCTCAAGTGCTGAGACTCCCCACAATTCCTTAAATTTGTCGATGCCGAGGCCCATCATCGACTGGCTCAATAGCAAGACAACTATGTATAGGGTGACGCCCCACCAGTACTGCCGAGCCGTCACTTTGGATAATGAAACGCTCACTGCCCCGCGTTTGCCGGCAACACGTTCACCAATCCCGGACACATCAAAGGCGCAGCCGTTTGGTCTCGAGACTGCGGAGACGCCCGACTAAAAGCAATGATGTTGCCATCAGCGAACACCGCATAGCGATCCGGATAATCCCAGCGCTTATCATTTCCCTCTACGCTAAGCTGCGCCTGCTTGGATGGTTCCCCCCAGCTTAACCGTACCTGTTGCTCGGTCATGCCGTGGCGTATCTCGCCTGCAAGAATCCGTTGTTTGTCTTCCTTGGACCACTCGGTCTCCACGATGTCTGCCCATACCTGCTCTATTTGCTCTACTTCCCTTGGTGTCACCACCATGGGCGCCCGCGTGTACAACGGTGCGCCCTCGAAAGTGTTAGCTGTAATCCTGTAGAGCACCACCGATGACGCTGGCGGTTCAGATGGCCATGATGCGAGGCGCAGCGACGCTCTGTCAAAAATCACCGAACCCCGTTGTTCCCTGGCCACAGACCGATCGGCAACAAGAAGTCTTACGGTGATTGTATCCGCGGCCATAGCGACGTCGAAGGGAAACGCTACATGGCCCGCATTGTCCGATGAGGGGAACGAGGCGGAGAAATGTTCGGGCGGTGTGTCGTCCGAAAATCTAATCTCGATATCGATACCGAAAGTCGCGGCCGCAGAGGCCCCCGGCGCGTTGCGTGTAATCAGGTCAAGGACAAGCGACTTACCACGCAACGCTCGCGTGGATGCACGGCTAAGCGTCTGTTCTACGTAGGCCGCTTGCTGGCTGTGAACATCCTGCAGCACGATCCCTTTCGACGGCCTGTATGAGTCCACCCTTGGTGGTATTAGCATTTTGTAAGGAAACAGCGTCGCGGTTGTCGGCAGAGTGACCCTTGTGGTGACTGGTGCGGCCCCCCGCCCAACCTCCAGTAGCACTGCCGGCGGCGACGGATCAGCCACCCGTGGTGCGACCCGAACGCTCCCCGCCAGCCTTCCAGCTGGGTCTAAAGAACCAATAAGGCTCCAGCAATGAAGAGCCGGCCCACCCGCTAAAGTTGTTTGCTTCGGGTCGGTCTCAAACGTCGGGTTCCCAAGCAAGCTTATTGCATCACCCAACAGACGAACGGGTCGCGCCAGGCGCCATTCGACGCCATCGAACTGGAAAAGTGCAGGAATCATTGGCGGCACGAAGAGCTCGCCAGGCAGAGGGTCATCGGGCCACATCGCGATCGCCTCCCGCCCGCCAAGTAACTCGATGGCTTCATGAAGGGTGCGCTCTTCAGGAGCCCTAGCAGTGATTGCCAATACCTCGTTGAAAGTACTGCTATGGTCGAGTTCCAACATTGCAACCGGTCTCCACCAAGGAGCTGGAAGGGGCAGCTTAGGTCCCCCAGCAATCGTCGGAGGAGGAATGGGCGCTGCAACGCCAGGCTCACGATTGGCCAGGACCGCGGCACGGTAACCCAGGTCAGCTAACCGATGCTGATCCAGGTTGGTCAGGTAAACGTTGCTTTGTCGCTCGGACTTCTCTGGGTGACGCACCATGAACCATGTGCGCTCGAAATCGTCGGTTGCTTCGCCAGCATAATCTAGAACAGTCCCAGCAGGAAAATGAGCAGCGATCGCCCCATCGCTCGACGGCATACTGAAGAAATTACCGTCTTCGAGCAAGACAGCATGGCGCACTTCACCAGAGACAAAGAGCTCGCCGGGATCTCCCACCTGTGCACCGGCGGCAAGAAAGACTGCCAGGGCGACGAAGCGCTCAGTCCCCAGAGCCATCAGGGCAACTAGGGTTGTTCATGCCGCCATCAGGGCGGTTGGGGATCCAAATCCACGGATCCAACAAGATGTTGACGCCGTCCTCGGTGGTAATTAGAAAAGTCGAGTGTCCATAGTACGTTAAACGCGCCCCTAAATTTAACGGCATGTTGGGCTTCTCCTCTAGCCCCCTTGTTGAGGCTAATATCAGTCGTCAAACGGCAACGATACAACCCTCGCTGTCCCAAGGTCTTCGTCATCAACTCGAACGTCAAGGACTACACCAGATTCTGATTCCTCTCGCCGAACGTAGGCGAGAGCAATCGGGCCGAGACGCGGAGACACGACTGATGAAGTTACCCGCCCGACCTCGTTGTCTGACGATATCAACTTAGCGCCGGTGGTTAACGGAAACTCCGTCCGTAGTCCGCTCAATACTCGCTTGACCTGGCCACGGTAATGAATCCGAGCAACGGTCTCCTGCCCCAGGTAGCACCCTTTCTGGTAGTCGATAGCTTTGTCCAGGCGGGCCTCTTGAGGGAACTCTTCACCGCTAATCTCGTGACCAAAGGAGGTAATGCCAGCTTCTACGCGCAGAACCTCCATAATATTCCAACCAACACAGACTGGAACAAAGTCACGCATTGTTTCTTCGAGGGCTGCCCAGACATCGTCGATGGAACTTGTCGGAACATGAACTTCAAAGCCCAGCGTTCCCAGATCCGGAGTCCGCGCAAAGCGGACCTTGACGCCCGCAATTTTGCCTGCACTGTGCGCGTGTGGCGCTCCAGCTGAAATTGGGAGCCCTGCGCTCGACAACGAATCTTCGCTTCCAGCACCGTATACCGCGATCACCGTCTCTTGGTCACGACGGTCTTCAATTGAAACGTCCGCAGCAAGAACATACTTCCCCAGGTCCGGCAGCACAGATTCGACAAAACCAACATCACAGCCGACCAAAACCGCGTCCTCTTCCGCCCAAAGATCAAGCACGCCACGCACATGGCCCTTGTTGTCAAGAAAGAGCGATGCCTGTCCTTCCCCCCCCTTTAAACCAGCAACGTTGCTGGTAAGCAGGGCCTGTAAGAAACTGCAGCGGTCCGAACCACTGACTCGAACCAGGGCACGCCGGCTCCGGTGTGCCAGGCCAACGCCATCGCGTGCTGCTTCGTACTCCCTGCCTGGGTCACCGAAATGTGCCGCTACGGTCGCGCCAGCAACCTCAGCAGCACGATTAGCAACGACCGCCGCGGGGAAGGTCAAGGTCCCGGCGCTCCAGATAGTCGCTCATTTAACTCAATGATAATTCCGTTGTCCCCAGCAACTACTGGAGATATCTGGCCAACCAAATCGCCCGCGGTCGTCGTAAAAGCGTCACCATCCTGGTCAACGCGTGCGGTCACACTCATCTCGCCGACCAGCGGTGTGCCTGCAATCATCGCATCATTCTCAGTGATCACGAAAGCGAGTGGGAACGATGGTGAACGAATCTGCTGGACAGCTAGTGGAGCGCCACCCTCTCGTCCGGAAACTCGCACTATAAGATATAGGGTCGCGTTTTCTGGCACCTCTTCCGCCAACTCTGGCGCCACTTCCACCGCGCCCGAAAGACGAGTCGTGGCCAAAGCATTTGGGTCAGTTTGCTGGCTTGATGCCAGCGGCTCTGGCGGTAGGGAAATCGACGCTGCTTCCTCGCTGCTGATCGGCTCAACATTGCGCTGCACACAAGCAACACCGGAAAGAACTAAAAGTGATGCTGGAATAACAATTGTCCAAACAACTTGGCGTATTAGGCTGATCATTGGCTGTATGTCGGCGGCGGGATTAGTTGGGTGCGGCTGCCAGGTAGCGAACAAGTTCGAGATGCTCCCGCAATAGCGAAACCGCTTCGTCAGACGCCTCGTCTTCATCGGTCGCTTCTTCGGAGCCCAAATAGGCGGACAGGTCGGCCCATGCCTTTCCGTAGAGTTGCAAACGTGCGAACAACAGGCCGCGGTCTCGGCGCAGCTTAGGCGTGTCGCCTGCAATCAGTGCAAGCCGGTCCATCACCGATAGCGCACGCCCGTAAGCCTCAGTAGCCATGTAGATCAAGCGCAGATTGTTGAGCACGCGCACAAGTATCTGCTTCGGACCCGCCGCCACCAAATCTTCCGGCTCCAACCTCCACCCCTCTCCCTGGGCATGTCTCAGCCGATCTTCGCATTCGCTCGTGGTAAGCACCATGCCCCCACAAAATGGGTCGACCAAAATCGGCTCGTGGCAATCAAGCAGGCGTACGACGAAATGGCCTGGGAGATTGACCCCTTCGATGGGTATCCCGGCCCGCCTACCGACTTCAATCCACACGATCGACAGACTGATTGGAATACCGAGACGACTGTCGAGTACCTTGTTAAGGAACGAATTCTGCGGGTCGTAGTAGCTATTGCTATTGCCACGAAAATTTTCTTCCTCAACCAACACTGTCCGTAAAGCGTCAAGTGCCGCCAACGAACCGGGCCTGTTTCCCCAGGCGACGCGTACCCGCTCCGCCAAGCTCTCCAGTCGACCGAGATAAACCTGCGCATCAAGTTCAGGACAATCCTCTGCCGCCAGCCAGAGGGCAGCGCACGCAAGGTCAAGCTCGGCTTCCGGCGAGGCCACACAGGTGGCAAACCGTTGGCGGCAATACAAACGGCTGTAGGTGTCCGAGTGTTTAGTAGTATCGTCGATCATGGCGGCCACAACCTTCATACTAACCTGCTTCTATCATCACAGTTCGCCATTCAGGGATTGCCTATGACGTCTGTCGTCCTGGACTTCAGAAGGGCTTCTAGGACCGTTCGTCGTAGAGATAATGATCTGCACCAGTTGATGTTGTCGTTGGGGTAGGAGCATTGGCCTCTTCCATCGCCCCAACATCGCCATTGGAGTGATGTTCGTGCCGTCCCAAATGCACCACGCTGTTACGCGACAATGTAATAGGACAGCAAGACCAAGTCATGGTCAGGTTAGTTACAAGAAGTACACGCTGGAAGAGATTAGAGCTCTGGTGGTTGTCGGTCTCGTGCTGAACTGAGCGCCCACGTGACCCAACCGATGATGCTTTTAAGCACATACATGGACAATACCAAGAGCGACAGTCCAAGCATTGTTGCAGGAGAAGTTCCTAGGAATGATGCTGCGGAAACGTAAATGGAGTCGCGCGTGCCAATCCCCAGAGTGGTGACAGGTATCAGACTGACTAAGGCCCCTACCGCCGTAAGAACGGCTAGCCGCCAAGCTGGTGTGTCGATCGAAAGGCCGCGCGACAACACAACACTCACCCCAACGAGCCCGATCAAACTCGCCAATGTCAATGCTTGCGCTGCCAGCACGTTAGCCGTCTGCGGGACGGGCAGCAGCGAGTTATCTCCACCCGGGAGTCGCCGAAGTGCCCAGTTGAGAGGCCGTGCCATCAGACCTTCTCGTACAGGACGCCAACCAGTGCTTATAACGAAACCGGTAAGACCGAAAAAGACGACTGGCGGGCCAATTTTCTCTGGTACCCACGGCACAAGGACGATGGCACCGAGAGCCAGGGCACTGATTTGCCCGAGGTCTAGTAAGCGATCGTAAGCCACCGTGGCAATACCGACGGCCAATCCAGCTTCAGGTTGCCGCTCACGCAGATAGTAGGCCTTAGCAAAGTCACCGGCACGGCCGGGGGCGATCGAGGAAACGAACGTTCCAAGTAGATACAACCGAATCGCATCACCAACAGAAACATTTATGCCGAATCCGCCGCACAAGATCCTCCATCGCCACGACCGCAAAAAGAGGACACCCATTGTTAACAAGGCTCCGCCCACCAACGACAGTGGATCGATGCCCAGTAAAACATGGGATACCTCACCTGCACCCACGTACCAAAGAAGCCCTAGCAGCAGCACACTGCCAATCACACGCCACCTGGTGGCCATCCAGAACGGGCCCTTTGCGGTGGATGTCACTTCTGAAAAAACTTGATCTGTATCAGAGCACTTGTTCCAAGTAGTGTCATCCTTCTTCTCTCGCCAGCTTCAAATCGGGTGACTTAGTATGGCCCGACAAGCAGGCAGCCTGGACCAAAGCTTGGCCAATAGCGTGGCCCAACATCACGCCGGGTCGCCCAGTGGAGGGCATGTCGCTTGCAAAGTGTACTCCTGCGGTGCGCAGCAAATGTGGTCAAGGCGAACCATTGCTTCTCTGATAGCAGCGAGTTCTTCGCTCATCTCGACGGAAGTGTTCCCCTGGAAAAACGCTAGCCCGGTAGGCCTTTCCTCGTCTGGAACTGGCGCCTGAAACTGAACCTCGACAGCACACAGCCCGGAACGACGTGCCAGGAACGACAGCAACTCCGGGTGCACCGGGCGAATATGCGTAGGGTCGACGACATAAGCTCGGGCGAGTGCATACAAGCTTCCGGGGTTGATGGTCTCCACCACAAGCCGGCCACCTGCCTTAAGCTTTGCAGCAGCAAGTTCGACAAAACGCTGCCAATCGGTCGGCTCCAGGTGTTCAATAACCTGCGCCATGAACACACCACCAAGCGAATCATCCTTTTGCTCACTAAGCCACTCTAGAAGGTCGCTGACGACAGCGGCGTGGCCACGGCGCCGACATTCCTCAGCTTCAGTTGCGTTCATCTCGACGCCGATTGCGTCGATGCCAGCTTCAGCCAAAAGATCAAGGAATTCGCCACGGCCACATCCCAGGTCGGCGACCCGTCCCTCAACACCATCGAATCGCCCAACATGCTCCCGCATGCGCTCAGCGATCACCTCAGGGTTGCCCCGGAATCGATCTTGGAACGAACGATAGTCTTCGTCCTTCATCCATTCAGTCAGTTGGCTCCAACTGGCCGGCTCAATCTCGGCTCCCGTGGACGTCCCAGTTCTATTAGTGGTTCTCGAAGGTTCGTTGGAGCCTGGGACACTCTCAAGTGCCTTGCGCAACAACGAGCGTAGGCTCATGAGTTCCCCGATCTGTCCTCCAATTTCGTCGTGTACTTTTGCTGCTTCGTTGAACCGGGCAGAGATGGCATTAAACGCCGCATCTTTTTCCGTGTCTTTTTCAGAAAAACGCAAGTCGATCACTTCCGAGCGTTCGACAAATCGTTGTTCGAGCGTGCTCAATTCTTCGGCCGCGTTACGTAGGTCTTCGATCGTTTTCTGCAGTTCATTCATGTGGCGAACCACATGCGCATTGAATTGTTGCTGGCGGGCTAGCTGGGGCAGAAACAACCTAATGAAGGGCTGGCCAGCACGGCGCAGAAGGTTTATAAAGGGCCCGACAACCGGTCCCGAAAATGGCTTCGGGGCAAGAATATCCGCAGTGGCATTAGCGGCCTTGAGATCGTTACGTGCCACCACGCGGCTTCCCTCCGATCGTCTGCTGGTTTCGTCTTGGTTCACGATGGCCTCCTGATGCTAAACGGGTGGACCCTTTATTCTGCCCCTGTTTCTGAATCACCACCGGGGCACGGCCGGCCGATACAATCGTACGTGAAGCCGAGTGCGCGCATTTTCTTCGGGTCGTATATGTTCCGCAGGTCAACAACGATCGGTTTGCGCATGCTCTTCCGGACTTTCTCAAGGTCAAGGTTGCGAAATTGATTCCACTCAGTTGCCACCACTAACATGTCAGCATCGTCCGCAACTTCGTAGGCGTCCGTGCAGTACTCAATATCGACAAAGATCCCGCGGGCGTTGTCCATGGCCGCTGGATCATAGGCACGGATGCGCGCCCCAGATTCTTGCAACTTCTGGATAATGTCGATCGTGGGACTATCCCGCATATCATCAGTGTTAGGTTTAAAGGCAAGGCCGAAGAATCCAATTGTCTTGCCATCCACATCGCCGGCGACACTTATTATCTTGTCAACCATGAGCTGGCGCTGCGCACGGTTAATCCTGAGCACAGCCTCGCCGATCATGAAATCGTAGCCCGCTGCTTCCGCCGCTGAGAGCAATGCGCTGACATCCTTAGGAAAACAGGAGCCGCCAAAACCAGGGCCGGGGTGGAGAAACTTAGGCGAGATACGACCATCCAGACCCATTGCCCGAGCCACCTGGTGAACGTCAGCACCAACGCCCTCGCAAATGTTAGCGATTTCATTGATAAAGGAAATTTTTGTGGCCAGGAAAGCGTTCGAAGTGTACTTAATCATTTCAGCAGTCGGCATATCTGTAATAACAAACGGCGTCTCAATTAGATAAAGGGGGCTGTAGAGTTCCTTCATGATGCCAACGGCGCGCTCAGACTCAGCACCGATGACAACGCGGTCCGGGCGCATGAAGTCCTCGATTGCAGAGCCCTCTCGCAAGAATTCGGGGTTGCTGACAACATCAAATTCGATGTCCTCGTCAGCTTCAGCTTCGATAATGGAACGCAACCGGTCCCCAGTTTGGGGTGGCACTGTGCTCTTCTTGACAACGACTTTGTAGCCCGTGAGGTTCCGACCGATATCGCGGGCTACAGTCTCGACCGCTTCCAAGTTTGGCGTGCCGTCGCGGTTCGCGGGTGTTCCCACAGCGATAATAACCACCAACGCGTCTCGTATCGCGGCCGCTACATCCGTCGTGAAGCCAAGCCGCCCTTGCTCCACGTTAGTCTGTATCTTTTCGAACAGGCCAGGCTCGTAGAACGGGATTTCGCCCGCCTTGAGTTGCTGAATCTTTCTCTCGTCGATGTCAGCGCAGGTAACTTTGATTCCAAAGTCTGCGAAACAAGCGCCGGAGACGAGCCCGACGTAGCCGGTGCCAATGACGGCGATCTGCAAGTGCTTCATGGAATGGTAACGAGTCGTCCCGAGGAACTCTTGTGAGGTTCCCGCCAGTACCGGTGAGGTGCATTTAAGGGGGCACCGGGCGGCTTGCGGGATGATACATCAAAGAACACTAAATCCATGGGGCCCGGGACCACCAAACAAATGTATCTGCAACAGAGTTAGCGCTACTTTCCCGCATGCTTTCCGATGAAATTGGGCACGCTCTAGTGTTGCGCGACCCCGAAACAACCACCCAAATGCACTCAAGCAACGATGTCTGCTCTAGTGAAAACTTGACGCAGGTAGCGAGCAGTGTGAGATGTATCGTGTTCAGCCACTATTTCGGGTGTGCCCTCCACGACAACGCGGCCGCCTTGTTCTCCACCCTCTGGCCCCAGGTCAATGATCCAGTCCGCGCACTTGACTACTTCGAGGTTGTGCTCAATCACGATAACGGTGTTGCCCTGTTCAACAAGGGCATCGAGCACCTCCAGCAACCGTTTGACATCCTCGAAGTGCAAACCGGTAGTAGGCTCGTCAAGCATGTAAACACTGGATCCAGTGGCACGCTTAGAGAGTTCTTTGGCAAGTTTGACGCGCTGCGCTTCACCCCCTGACAGCGTCGTCGCTGACTGCCCAAGCGTCAGATAGCCGAGCCCAACGTCACCCAGGCTTTGCAAGCGGCGGGCGATCGTTGGCACCTTGCCGAACAACTCAAGAGCATGCTCAACAGTCATGTCAAGAACGTCGGCAATATTCGAACCCCTGTAACGGATCTCAAGTGTTTCGGCGTTGTATCGCCGTGTATTGCAGTCCTCGCAAGGCGCGTAAACATTAGGCAGGAAGTGCATTTCCACCTTGCGAACGCCTGCTCCCGCACATGTGGCACAGCGTCCCTCGACGACGTTAAAGGAAAATCGGCCCGGCCCGTAGCCACGCACCTTGCTCTCCGGCACCGCCGCGAACAGTTCCCTAATCGGCGTAAAGGCGCCCGTATACGTAGCTGGATTCGATCGTGGTGAACGCCCAATCGGATCCTGGGTAATGTCGATAACCTTGTCGATGAAATGGATGCCATCGATTGCATCGTGGTCGCCGGGTTCGTCCAAGGCGCGATAAAAGACTCGTGCCAACTCTCGGTGCAGGATGTCCTGAACCAAGCTGCTTTTGCCAGACCCCGAAACCCCGGTCACGACAGTGAAGCACCCGAGGGGAAACGAAACGTCTATATCATGGAGGTTGTGATGCCGTGCTCCCCGAACCGTGAGCCACCCGGGTGTTTCGTCGTTGGTCACAACCAGACTGGTTGGTTGGCGTCGTGAAATTGGAATCGCTATTTGTTCTCGACCCGACAGGTAGGCGCCGGTCAACGATCTTTTTTCCGCTGCGATGGCGCCCGGAGGCCCTTCGGCAACCACATGCCCTCCGTGTTTTCCCGCCCCGGGACCTAGATCCACGACCCAATCCGCCGCGCGGATGGTTTCTTCGTCGTGCTCCACAATGATCACCGTATTGCCCTGGTCACGAATTTTCCGCAATGCTTGCAACAACCGGGCGTTGTCGCGTTGGTGCAAGCCAATGCTCGGTTCATCGAGCACATACATCACACCACGTAACCTAGTTCCAATCTGGGTAGCAAGTCTGATTCGCTGGCTCTCTCCTCCAGCCAGTGAACCTGCTGGACGATCAAGTGTGAGGTAGCCGAGGCCAACCTGCTGAAGAAATCTCAGACGGTCCCCAATTTCTTTGAACAGGGGATCAGCTACCGGCCGCAAACGCTTGCGGACCTTAACCTCCTTCAGGGCCTCGCAGGCCTGGTCAATGGTTAACGCGGTGAACTCAGCAATTGACCAGGGACCCAATAGCACCGCCAAACTCTCCTGGCGAAGTCGTTTTCCGTTGCATGCGTGGCAGGGGTATACCCGCATGAATTCGTCGATCTTGCGTTTACGGCGACTCGACGATTCCCTGGACCGCGTCCGCTCTAGTATTGGGATCACACCCTCAAAACCGCGCCCGAGTCGTTTATCAAGCAGGCCATTCTCGACTTCAATTTTGAGCAGTTCGCCCTCAGGCGGGCCGTCAAGGACAAGTTGGCGCAGTCCTTTGGGCAGTTCCCTCCACGGCGTGTCGGGTTCCAGTCCAAATTCTTGACAAAACGCCTTAAAGAAATATGCCGGGTACGTGGATCCTTGCCACGGTGCGATCGCACCTTCTGGAAGCGAGAGATCGGCGTTTTTAACGATCAACTCCCGATCAAATTTCAGCCGTTCGCCAAGCCCTTTACAGCAAGGGCACGCTCCGCGCGGGCTATTAAAAGAGAACGCCCGAGGCATTGGCTCTGGAACGCTAATCGCGCAATGCGGACAGGCTAGTTTCTTCGAGAACAAATGGTCAGCATCGCCAACTACGTTGACAATGACCACGCCGCCTCCGACTTGGACAGCCTTCTCTACGGCATTGCGCAGTCGTTTTTCTATCCCTGGCCTCAATATCACCCGGTCGACCACAACTTCTATGTCGTGGCGTTGCTGGCGTACCAGTTTCGGGGCCTTGTGAATCTCCACAACACGTCCATCGATACGCGCGCGCACGAAGCCGCTACGCGCCACCCTTGCAAGCTCAGCTTTAAATTCTCCTTTCCGGCTGTGCACGATCGGTCCGAGAATCTGCAAACGTGACCCGTCAGGAAACGCCTTAACCTGATTAACGATCGCACTTGTCGTCTGTGCACGTACAGTGTTTCCACATTTGGGGCAATGGGGTGCGCCAACACGGGCATATAGCAAGCGCAGATAGTCGTAGAGTTCCGTAATTGTCCCTACCGTCGACCGTGGATTTCGGTTTGTCGTTTTCTGTTCAATGGCGATTGCTGGCGATAACCCCTCGACACTCTCTACGTCAGGCCGCTCCATCTGCTCTAAAAACTGCCGCGCGTACGCTGACAAGGACTCTACATATCGTCGTTGCCCTTCGGCGTAGAGAGTGTCGAACGCCAAGGAGGATTTACCGGAGCCCGACAGCCCGGTTAAAACCACCATGCAGTATCGCGGAATATCGAGATCCACTGCACAGAGGTTGTGGGTCCGTGCTCCTCTAATACGGATTGTGTCGTTCATGCCCAATACACCATCTTATTTAACGCTCAATACAGCAGCCGGAAGTGCAGTAATTTCTGTTATCATCCTATATTTACCGTTCCAAGGAGTTCTCGGCCTAAGGCAAACTGTACACAGATTCCTGCCTACCCTAGTCTTCATATATTGACTAATGAATCAATTTAGACCGGTTATAGCTTAGAGAGGTTGGTGGCGAAGATGACTCTGGTTCTGTTTGAAATTGTCCTGAAATCGGAATGTGTGGACCAATTTAAGGGCGTGATGGAAGTAGAGCTCCCAAATACACGAAGCTACGAAGGTTGCCGACAGGTCACACCCTTTCTGCACGAAGACGGCAGAACCTGTGTCTTAGTCGAACAGTGGGAATCCAAGCACCATTTTGAGAAATATTTGGAGTGGCGCGCTGCACCAGGCCCAGGGTTTGCTTCTTTAGAAGATCTAGCCAATTTGATCGACGGAGACCCGAGTATTCGAGACTTCGAAGCACTGGAAGCCTGATATTTCGCCCCTGGTGGCACCCGGGCAAGCTGGAGGATTGCCGGTGTAGCGGCCTTGTCATCAGGTTCTCGCCCTCAATCACACTCTTTGCCCGCAGAAATATTTCAAGCGAATAACTTTAGCACCATAGGTTCCGGCTACGTGGCCCTATAATGGTCCCTTCTTGGTAGGTTTCATCGATGCTTTCTGAAAACAACCCTGAAAGTCTTTGCCCTGGCCTCTACTTAGTCGCCACACCGATCGGCAACCTGAAGGACATTACCCTTAGGGCGCTCGATGTCCTTCGTGCTGCAGACCAGATCCTTGCAGAAGACACGCGGCGAACACGGAAATTGCTGGCCCGATATGACATCAACACACCGCTGAAGTCGTTACACGATCACAATGAACGAGCAGTGGCGCATCAATTTGTCCAACAGATGGTCAAAGGAACGCAAATTGCCTTGGTCAGTGATGCAGGCACGCCGTTGATCTCTGATCCGGGATATAGCTTAGTCCGGGCAGCGCTGGATGCTGGCGTCAAGGTTGTTCCCATCCCGGGCCCAAGTTCCCTTTTGGCGGCCCTCACTGGATCCGGGCTACCAGTCGACCGATTCACGTTTTGTGGTTTTTTGCCACGTAAGGCAGGTGCCCGGCGACGTGTGCTCAATGATCTCGCCAGTGAGCCAGGAACCCTCATCTTTCTTGAATCTCCAAGAAGGCTGGCGACGTCACTTGCGGAGGCTGCTGAAATACTCGGCGATCGCCCGGTAGCAATCGCCCGTGAACTCACCAAGATGCATGAAGAATTTATTCGTGGCACCCTCCCTGAGGTTGCCGCACAGCTTGGACGCACTGAGGTGCGCGGCGAGGTTACCGTGTGCGTTGCTGGAGCAAACTTTGTTACGACGGACGTAACGAGCACCAGAAAGCCACTTGACCACAAAGACCTTGCCGAACGTTTCGCACAGCTATTAAAGGAAGGAATGCCGCGCACCGAAGCTCTCAAGACCCTGGCGCGCCACAATAGCGTATCCAGGCGCGAAATCTATAAGGCTTTGTTTGTTGAAGAGGAGGAAATCCGTTGATGCGCACCTGTATCACCTTCACCATCTTGCTACTCACCATCGTGATGATTGCGTGCTCGCCACCCACTGCGGACGAGTTAGTGGCAGAGGTTATCGCCATCCGCAATAACTTTGAGGTGAGCCTTTCCTCATGGATTGACCGCGGTATCGAAACCGGAACGCCTTACCTTTATCTGGACGTTGATGTTGTTAAAAACGCGGAAGACAGCCTCGCCCACCTGACGGTTCTCGTGGAGCAACTCGATGCCAGCGGCAATGTCCTAGATGCGCAACGCGTGCCAATAGATGTGTCTGGGATGGATATGCGTGGCCTTTCAAAAAAATACGCCCTTGAGGTCCGACCACTGGTCCCAGGTGTCGAGGGGGTGAGGCTAACCATCGAGCAGAACCCTGCGCGGGAAACCTGGACGGAATTCCCTGAGCTCGACAGGGTGAGGCCGCGCGGCCAGTAGCTCACGGCTGGGGATTAATTACTTACTAGTCTTGTCCCTGCTCTGCAACTAGTTTTTCAACTTCTTCAATCGCCGTTTCGCAGGTTATTGCTTGCATCGAGTTCAAGCACGCGAGGACGGTGCTGTTGCCTGCGTCCAGACATTCCCGGCAATTCGTAGGGGTGGAAGCGAGAACCTCAGCAGGCAATTGGCGGGCCGCATTGTACGCAGCCGCCATACGCTGGGCCCAGTCGGGATCGAGAACCGGATCTCGTACGCTCGGATAATAGGCAGCGTCGCCCTCGGCATGTTTGAGGTGTTCTACCGTAGCCTCAAGGCTTTGGCGATATTGCGCCACGGTTGAGGCCGGCACTTGGGCTGAAATCGTCTTTATGTACTCGGTTGCGGCCTGCCAAACTTGGTCGGTCTGCATCGCCCCTTTGCCGTGAGCGTATTGCTCCATCCGCGCCAGTGAAGCGTCCCAATCGCTTGGCAGGTGCAGAGCCGGCACCGGCGGCTGGTGGCAATCAGAACATGCCTGCAGAAACGCTTGCCCCTGCTGCGTGTTCATCATCGGGAATTGCTGCGCTGTCTGGGCCACTAGCGCTCTTCGATAGCGATCCTTTACTTGCCCCTGGGCCGATGCGATGTCGCCCGCACCAGTGGCAAGTTGCTGCTGGTATATCTGGCCAACTTCGATCGCCTCGTCCATGCAAATGTTGCACATCGCCGCGTGCTGCGAACGATGGCAATCTATAACACCACCGTGGCCATACAGTTCGCAGGGGCAATAACAGGGCAGTTCGGTAAGCAGTTCAGGATATTCGTTGGCAACATTATAGGAAGCAACAATCTTGTTGAGGTGGTCCTGTGGAGGAAACTGTTTCTGCGGAACAGGCTCAACCTGAACTGGTTCGCTATCACGAGCTACGTTTATTGCAGTGTCCTTCTCAGCCGCAGGTGCGCTGTTACAAGCAAATAGGGCGCATGCCAGGACGCAAACGGCCAGCATCTTGATCCCGCCCCCGCCTGAAGCTCGTCGACAGGCTCGCTCCAAGCTCATTCTTCCACCTCGTTCCATCGTCGTTTCACCACCCATCGTCCGAGCGACCGACTATAAGCCGCATCATCATTGTTCGCTTCGGCTTCGCCAATTGCAATGTTCATCGCCCCCATCTTCGCCTCAAGATCGTCTATGTAATGCAAAACCAAAGCTTCCCGGGTTGCTGGTTGAACTGGTGCTCCGTGCTCAAGCCGCCCGTGGTGGCTAGCCAGTAAGTGCAAAACGTGGCTGCGCAAAGGACCAGGAAAGCCTTCGATTTCGTCCATCCGCTGGGCCAACCAGTTGCTCTCTAAGATCAGGTGGCCGACCAGTCGGCCTTCTTCTGTATATTTGAACGCCTTGTCGTACGCCAATTCCCAAATCTTACCCAGGTCGTGCAGACAAGCACCGGCAACTAGAAGATCTCGATCGACCGAATCGTAGTGGTCTGCTAACAGATTTGCCAGGGTTGCGACCGATAGGGTGTGCTCGAGCAACCCGCCAACGTACGCGTGGTGCAACTTGATGCCAGCCGGGGCACGGCGAAACAACCTCGCCACTTCCGGTTCTTCAAACGTTGACTGCAACAAAGTTCGCAGATAAGTATTCTGGATGGAGCCTATGATGCCGAGAAACGCATCGCACATCTCGTCGACGTCGCATTCTGTAGCGGGAAGGAAAACACCAGGGTCGATCGAGTCAGAGTTTACGCGCTCAAGCAGGGTTACCTTAATTTGTAGTTTTGACTGGTAGTCATCGACGACGCCGACGACACGAACATGATCACCCTCCTTTGTATTGCTTGCTGCTGCTTCAGCTCCGGAATCGGCCCACATGATTCCAGCAATTGTGCCGCTCTTGTCACTAAACTTGGTCCGTAAATACGGATCGTCGTTCTTGGTTTTACCTGGATGGTGTTCACTCAACAAAAAGACGGCGTCGACCGACTCGCCAGTCTCCAGGTCGGCAACGTACCGCCGCTTAGCGGTCACGTTGGCGAGTGCTGGCTCCCGCACCTTCGGGGCTCTCTGCCCAGGCCCTGGGCAAATCCGTAAATTCCTCAGAATAGATCTCGATACTGGCTGTCTTCATCAAGTCGACAGTGTACCTCTCAAGCTCGATACCCATCTTCTGGTCTCGAATGAAGCTGTCGATGTTAGTACCGACCTCCTCCAACGGGAGAACTCTCCCTTCCTTGCGATCCATAAGCTGTATGAGGTGATACCCAAAACGACCCTCAATGGGTTCAGAGTACGTCAGCGGTGTTAGGTTATTTACCGCTGCGAGAATTTCCGGCTGCAAATCCTCAGGAGCAACCCAGGAAGCTTCACTTGCATCTTGAACCAGGTCTCGTCCGGGTGTGGCGTACTTGTTACCAGCAGCCGTCAACGAGACACCGGCGCGCAGCTCGGTGAGCGCATTGTTAGCTCGCTCGTAAACTGCGGCACGGTCCGCGCCTTCGTATACGAAAATTATCTGCTGGAAAAGAACCTGCTCTGGTTCGGTGAACGAATCAAGGTTTTGTTCGTAGTAAGTCTCCACCTCACGTGGCGAAACGAACACCTTTCTGGTGATCTCTTGCATCATCATCCGTTGTTGCACGATGCTACTTTCAGCCTGCTCTCTCAACATCACCTCGGTAATACCATTTTGTGTCAATGCTTGGGCCCACGCAGCGTCATCTGTCAGACCGTTGCTTTCGCGCATGTTCACGATGGCGCGGTCAATATCATTAACATCAGCAACGATGCCAAGGTCTTGCGCGTGCAGTTCGAGCATGATGCCCTGTGCCATACCAACCATCATTTGCATGCGGAGCATCGGTGTTTGGGCATCGATTTGCACCTGAGTGAACTGGCTTGAGATAGCTGTGAGCTGATCTCCCCATTGAGTTTCGAACTCACTGTATAGGATTGCGCGCCCGTCGATACGTACCAGAACACGATCAATAACGCCGCCCATCTCGCGACCGGACTCAAGCTGCGGCAACGCTCCCAGCTGCTGGGCAACACCAACAGAGGGTAGGGTCACCAACAAACTGAGGCCAGCGACCAACGCCCACGTTAAGGCTCCATTAATTGTCCCGCGGAGCGATTCATGCAACCGCATATAAGGTTCCTCGCGCATGCATGGAAATAGGGTGGCCTCTTTCCAATGAGACTACCGTGGCTGCTAAGAAACTCACTAACTAGAAGGGTCTCAGGATATCATGAGGCGGTCTGCCCACCCAGCTGAGGCAATCCGCCTAGAAGCTCTCGAAGTGCCCCTACAGTCGAAAGCTCGGAGTCCTGAGCAACGCCGTTCGTTGAAACAGCTTGTACCACTAGGCGGTCCGGGGGTCGTATCGTCCAGCCCGGTTCTTCTTGCACACGCTCAATCAGTGCAGGCAAGTCAATTGCCGGATCGCGACCGATGCGCAGCTCGAAGCGGTCACCAATGAGGTCCGCCGACAACAAGCCCAGCGCTTCGGCCTCGAGTCGAAGCTCAGCGTAGCTAAAAAGCTCTTCAGCCTCGCGGGGCAAAGCTCCATATCGATCGCGCACCTCGTCACGCAGAGTCTCCAGCTGAGAATAATTGCGGGCCGATGCTAATCGCTTAGCGACCATCAATCGCTGAAGCGGATCTTCCACATAATCCACCGGAATTGAAAAACCGACGCCAAGGTTAAGCTGGGCACGGGTTTCTGAAGGGAGCGGGGTTCCTTCGAGTTCGTGCACGGTCTCCTCCAAAAGCCGCGCATACATATCGAATCCAAGCGCTGCCATGTGCCCATGCTGTTTGTGTCCCAGTAGCGAGCCAGCACCGCGGATCTCTAAATCCATGGCAGCAAGCCGAAAGCCGGAACCCAAGTCCGCAAATTCCTGGATGGCCTGCAGACGTTTGCGGGCCCCCTCTGAAAGGTTAACCAACGGAGGAATCATCAAGTACGCGCTGGCGCGTCGGTCGGAGCGCCCAATGCGCCCACGCAGCTGATAGAGCTGGGCTAAACCGAAACGGTCTGCCCGGTTAATGATCATCGTGTTGGCGCGCGGGATGTCGAGGCCATTTTCGATAATTGTCGTTGTAACCAGAACGTCCGCCTCATAGCAGACGAAGTCGTGCATGACACGCTCAAGTTCTCTCTCAGGAAGTTGACCGTGCGCGACTTGAAAGCGCGCTTCTGGTACCAGGGCGCGGAGCGACTCAACCATTGAATAAATTGACTCGACGCGGTTGTGTACAAAATAAACTTGCCCTTCCCGCGATATTTCGGCACGAATGGCGGAAGCGATAACCTCAGGGTCGTAAACCATAACGTGGGTAGCTACCGCGAAACGGTCACGCGGTGGGCTTTCGATCACGCTGAGGTCACGGACTCCAACTAGTGACATTTGCAACGTTCTGGGAATCGGCGTAGCGGTCATTGACAATACATCGACGTGGCGCTTGAGCTGCTTGAGCCGCTCTTTGTGATGTACTCCGAAGCGCTGCTCTTCGTCTACGATCACCAAGCCGAGATCCTTAAACCGAATGTCTTTCGAAAGGATCCTATGTGTGCCAATAACGATGTCGACCAGACCGTCGGCCAGTTTGACGATGCTTTTCCGCTGCTCTCCGGTAGATCTAAAGCGAGACAATAATTCGACCTTCACTGGAAATGCCTGAAGCCGGGCAGCAAACGTCATTGCGTGTTGATAGGCGAGCACCGTGGTCGGCGTCAAGACTGCCACCTGTTTGCCATCCATGACCGCTTTGAACGCCGCCCGCATGGCCACCTCAGTTTTACCGTAGCCGACGTCGCCGCAAAGCAGATGATCCATCGGCTTGGTGTCCTCCATACCGGCTTTTATCTCTCCGATTGCGTTAATTTGTCCGGGCGTCTCCTCAAATTCAAAGGCGTCCTCCATCTCCGTTTGCCATGGGCTGTCCTCACCAAAAGCATGGCCCTTGATAGTCTTACGGGCCGCATACAGTTCAAGTAGTTCACTCGCCATCTCGCGAAGTTCCTTTTTCACTCGTCTCTTGATATTGCCCCACGCCGTGCCGCCGAGTTTGTCGAGCTTGGGGGTGGCTCCCTCGACACCGTGGTAACGCTGGACGAGGTGGAGTTGATCGAGCGGCAAATAGAGACGATCCTGATCCCGGTATTGAATTTCCATGAACTCGCTAGTTCCGTCCTCAATATCGAGAGTTCGTACTGCGACAAACTTGCCGATGCCATGCTCGACGTGAACGATTGAATCGCCCGGCACTAAATTGCGAAAATCCGCCCGGAACGAGTCGCCGTGGAAACGGCGAGGGCGGCCTCGTACTCGGGTACGGCCGAAAATTTCCGTGTCTGTACCCAGCCAGAGAGATTGGTCCGGCAGACGAAACCCGGATGAAAGATCAGCACAAATTACCCAACAGTTGCCAGGCGCGTTATTTGGCTGCTGTTCAATACGATCCGCGTTTTCGGAAACAGCTAAGAACCCCTTCGCCTCGCCAGTGCCCTCGTCGCTTCCACTTCTCCCTTTGACACGGCTGTTCATTTGCCGGCCATCCGGGTCTTTGTCAGGCAGAAAGAGAGCGGTTGGGATCCCGTATTCTTCTAGAACTCCCGCCAGCCTCCTGGCTGAAGCAGGCCGGTTCATCGCTAGGAAAATGGAATCGCCTGTAGCCAGGGATTTGCTAACGTTTTCTGCTAAGTCAGCCATACGTCCTTGAAAAGCCGCGGCTGGCTGAGCGATCAACCTGAATGCCTCGGAAGTCCCATCTTCCGTGGCGAGGTCTCGCATCAGAAGCCGGTCCCGGCCGGTACGTCGGAGACCTTCGGCCAGATTGGAATACAAATCATCTGGCGGTTTCGCGTCCCGGCCGGCGGCCAACGCACGATGATAGTACTCATCGAGGTGGTTGCCCCACCTTGCCTCTTCTTCGGTAAATAACTCTGGCTCGATCTCTACCCAAAGCGGATCAGCGAGATAATCGGCGAGCACGGCCCTGGAGCTTGCTTCTTCGCCCTCAAGCCAACTGCACCGGCCTTGTGGGCTTTGATTACTTTCCGAACCCTCAGAAATGTTTCCGGTCCAGGGTGCAGCAAGCTCGAAATGCTCCCGCGCTGGCGGGAGTTCAACGAATTCGATAGAACGAAGTGAGCGCTGATCTCGAGGGTTAAATTCCCGGATCGACTCAATCTCGTCACCAAAATACTCAAGGCGAATTGGATATTCGCTGGTCGCCGGAAAAACATCCACTATTCCGCCCCGAACCGCCATCTCTCCAAGGGATTCCACCAACGAATGGCGCTGGTAGCCAGCAGAGCCAAGAGCGCCGACAAGTTCCTCCAGCGGAAGATCATTACCAGCCGCGATCGTCAACGTGGAACCCAGGAAATGCTGCGGTGGCTGAAGATACTCGAGCCAAGACAACATCGGAGCAAGGAGGATGTCTACCTTGTTTCTGGCGCAACGGTCGAGTGTTTGGATTCGTTCTCGGATGTGATCCGGATGTGGTGCTAGCGCGCCGTAAGGATCGACGCCCAGCGGGGGGAACGCGACGACCCGTCTTCTCCCATCTCCGGTGCGATGAAACGCACGCAGGTCCAGCAACAGTGCCTCCCCGTCGAAACGCTCTGGCAACACGACCGCTAGTGGTCGGCCCACTGTCTCCTGAATATGTGCCAATACTGCTGCCCGGTAGCTGCCAACCAGGCCCTCGAGAACAACGGTACGGCGCCCCTCAATTGCTCTCAGCACACGTGCTAAATCGGGGTGCTTAGAAACGATAGATACGACCGTTTGGAGCATGTCGGACTGTCTTTCAACGCAATTATCCCTCAACGGAGCTTGTCCGCTGAGGGTCGTCAACCTCCACAAGTCTGCCACGCCAACGTCACGAGCGTGTTCATCATGGGGTTTTCAATGTGCGAACCGATTCACTTCGAATCTTTTGGAAGTGGTGACATCTGATGTGTTTCTAGATACCATCTGATGCATGGCCCGTACTACAGTAGACATTGACACTCCGGTTTTGCAGGAAATCAAAAACCTGGGGCGGGCGGAGGGCAAGTCGCTGGGCCGCCTAGTTTCCGAGTTGTTAAGCGAAGCCCTTGGGCATCGGATAACAGAGCAGGAAGAATTCACCATGGACTGGTTCCATCAGGACATGGGAGCTCTTATTGAAATCGGGGACAAGGACGAACTGTACCCAGCTATGGACAACAACGGCCCGTGAGTTTCGCAGTAGACACCGATGTCCTATTACAGGCATCCGATACTGGTGCGCCCCTACACCACGCCGCGCTTGATTTTCTCCAAGAGCGTATTCGAGGACCTGAGCTGTTCTGTGTCCCCTGGCTGACGCTTACAAACTACTTGCGCATTGCCACTCATCCAGGCGTCTTCTCCAGGCCGCTGGCGCCTGTGACCGCGAGGGCGAATATCGATTCATTGCTCGCTCTGCCCAATGTCCGGGCTCTAGGCGAGGGGGGCCGGTTCTGGGAATGCTACGCGGAAGTGACTCGTGGTGTGGTCGTCCGGGGAAACTTGGTGCAGGATTCCCACCTGGTGGCCATCTTGCTCGAACACGGAGTGCCCCTCTTGTATTCAACCGATGCAGATTTCAAAAAATTCTCCACACTCCGTGTGTGTGATCCGTTTGCGAGCTAATCACTGGTCTTCGGATTCTCCAGTCTTCTTCCACTCAATCCCACCCTCAAAACTCCAGTGGTGTGGTAGTCGAGCGACCCCAGTATCACCAATTGGAGAAATCGTGCGAAACCGAGTGAGCCCACGTTGATAATCGTACGGGTAGCCATCGAGTCGATGGACAGCCAGATCCAGATAGTAGGCGCCTTCGATTAAGTTAAGCGCAGGGATTTCCATTCGAACGCTGGCCGTACCGTGAAGTTTGGCGGCAACGAAAGACTCGATGTCGGTGTTGGTCCCATAGCAGCAAACCCCATCCGCGTTGAAGATCCCAATTCCAACGACGAATTCATCTACTGGATCCTTTGCTTTTAGGGTGAGTTCGATTGTCATGGGATCACCACAAGTAAAGACATAATGCTGGCCACCTTGGGAGTCAAGCATCCGTACCTGGTCAATAAACACCTGTTGGCTTCCCCAACGGCCTGGTTCATAGGGCACAGCGGCGGCGATTTCCTCGGCATGTTCTGCCCCGCCAGGCTTCCCATCATCATTACCGTCAACGGCATTCGACAAATCAGTATCGAGGCCGTCCTCCCCTCCTAGTTCAGGATATGCGCTTTGACTCTCGGTGGTTTTCCCACGGCGATTATCACCGGCCGCCAGCTCTCTTTCCTCCTTGCGAGCCACCCATTGAAGATAGGCATCAATAATCTTCGGTGGGTCACCAGCCTGCTCGATCGAGCCGTCCTTCATCCAAACAACCCGATCGCACAGCTGTCTGACTGAATCCAGACTGTGACTGACTAGCAGGATTGTCTTACCCCGGCGCTTGAACTCGGCAATTTTGTCTAGGCACTTGTGAACAAACGCCTCGTCGCCAACAGCTAACACCTCGTCAATAAGCAAAACTTCGGGGTCGATATGGATCGCGACCGAAAACCCTAGCCGCATGTACATGCCACTTGAATACGTCTTCACTGGAGCGTCGATGAAGTCCTTTAACTCAGCGAACGAAACGATTTCGTCAAAACGCTCCGTAACTTGCGCACGAGAGAGGCCGAGAATGATGCCATTAATGAACACATTCTCCCGGCCAGAAATTTCAGGGTGAAACCCAGCGGCCAGTTCTATAAGAGCTGAAATCCGACCATTAACCGTGACTTTGCCTGTGGTTGGTTTCGCAACACCGGCAATAATTTTGAGGAGGGTGCTCTTGCCAGCACCGTTGCTACCGATCACCCCCAGGGTTTCACCTCGAGCGATGTCTAGGCTGACCCCGTCAAGTGCCGTAAACACCTCGCCCGGCGACAGTGTTTTGAACAGGTCGCCGCCTAGAATGGCGCTCTTGAGAGTGAGAAAGCGATGTGCGTGCGCCACCTTTCGGTACCGCTTGTCAACGTTCTCGACCCGCACAACCGACCCCGCCATCACCATACCTCCGGGCGCAAGTCCCTCCCTGCTGGAATTATCAAACTTCCTCCGGAAAGGAATCGCGCAAACGATCAAAAAACCAGTAGCCTGCCATTAGGATTAAGAATGCCACTCCCAGCGTCACCGGCAGTCGCTTCCAATTTATCAGCGTGCCCTCGAAGATGGACAGATGGTAACCGTTCATGATGTGGGTCATCGGGTTTAGATCGAGTGCCTGAGAAACGACCTTCGGGACCCAGCTAGCACCTTCCGCTTCCGCCATGTTCCGGATGAATTGGCGAGAATAGATAATTGGTGTAAGAAAAAACCACAGCGTCAGTGTGTTGGCGAGAATGTCCCGAATATCGCGGAAGTGTACAGCGAGAGCAGCCAAGCCCAGTCCAAGGCCTAGCGACAGAATCAATTGGGTAAGAATCACTAGCGGCAGCCACAGAAGGTGTACACCTATCCCGTCTGGCTTATAAACAATCCAGAAGCAAAGATAGATCGGCAGCCCTAGCAAGTAGTGCACCCCGTTGGCTAGCACGCTAACAACCGGCAAAATCTCAGCCGGAAAAATTAACTTCTTTATCAGGTTGCCACCTGCGATCAAAGAATTGGATGCGTCTGTAAGCGATGCCGCAAACCACGCCCACGGTAGTAATCCACAGAACATAAACAGTGGGTAAGGGTCGGTGTCCGCGCCCTGAGCGCGTGGCGGCGTGAACACGGTTGTGAACACGATCGTGTAGACCAACAGCAGCAAGAGCGGGTTGAGAAACGACCACAGATAACCACCTACCGAGCCACGGTAGCGTGCCTTTAGCTCTCGCGTCACCAAGCTCTGAATCACTACGCGATGTCGGAACAGGTTGTTTAGTCCGTGTTTCATCTGTGGGTATCAGTGGGCGTCGGCTGTGCACAAGTCCGTGGAAAAGGTTCCATATACTTGCGCGTCGGTCGCGGAAAACCTGTTCAGGAACCCGCTAGAGCCTGTGCATCAGCGGTGGAAAAGGCAAGCCAGGCGAAGGGAAAACTGTTCGAAAACCTCCGAAAACGACCCAACACCGGAGGGAAACCTGTGTATTCGCTGCTGAAAAAAGCTTTGGCTTGGCGGAAAAGCCTGTTGAATAGTTGTGGATACGACACAAGTCGGACGTGTAGAGGTTGTTGTCATCTGTTAAACGCCTGTGAGCCGAACGGTTCACCTGCGGGGTCTCTTGTCTGCCTGGCTAGAAGCCTATCCCCCAAACCATCGAACCGTCTAGGGATTATTCCTCTGTGGTCTTCTGGAGCGGCTCCCCCCCCTCGATGACCCACATACGGTGAGACTTTTCGGCATTGCCATCTGCATCGAATTTGGTACTTCCGGCCGCCCCGGGGAAAGGGTTCATTGCGTTCATATAGAACGAGATGTTGCTGGCGGTAGGGCCTTCCTGTTCGATCGCCTGCACAATGATGAGCGTGGCGTCGTAACCGTGCGCCGCATATACGTTCGGATCGTCCCCAAACTTGTTACGGTACGCTGCTATGAATTCTGCAGTTGCATCTTCCTCAGCATCAAACGTGACCATCGGATATACCAAACCCTCGACCGCCTCACCGCCCACCTCCACGAGTTCATCGGGAAGAATCGCGCCAGTCCCGAACAGTGGGAGTTCTATGCCCGCATCGCGCAACACTCTCGCGGTGGCTGCTGTTTCATCGGAGTACCCGGCTATGTAGATGCCGTTGGCTTCAGTGGCGACCAGACCTTCGAGGTCTCCTGCTATTAGCGCTTCTGGCTGATCTGCCGGAAACGAAACCTGGGCCTCCATACCACCACCAAGCGTACGGAAACGCGCGATGAACGCGTTACCCAGGCCATACTCGCTCTGGCTTCTAACTACGTGCACCTTGCGGATTCCGGCGACGTTATAAATATAGTTCGCCAGTGTCACGGCCTCGAAATATTCGCTTGGGTAGTTGCGGAATATGTAGTCTCCCTTGTCATTGAGCGCCGAAGTCGACGATGCCGGCGAAATCAACACAATCTCGGACTGCTGAAACAGGTCAGCGACCGCGAGCGTTACAGTGCTACTGTCCGATCCGATCACCGCGGGGAGCCCTAGGTCGATGAATTCTTGCGCCACCTGCAACCCAATTTGAGGGTCGCTCTTAACATCACGAACGGTGACTGAAAATGGGACCCTGGTGCCATTACCACCAACGTCGACACCACCAGCTGCGTTGACTCGATCAACCGCAACTTCGATGCCACGTTGAATTGACTGCCCATAAGACGATGCGCGTCCCTCCAGCGAAAGAAGCGCTCCGAGCTGAACCTCGGAAACTCCTCCGCAGCCAGCCATGCTAACAACGGGAAGCATCAACACTACGGCCCATTTATTGAGAGTTTTCATTGTCTTTTCCTTCCAGGCGGCCCCCCTATTTGACCGCTGCTCGTCCTTTGATGCAACCACCCGAGGTTTATTGGCACCAACTGAATTTCCCTGTCTCAATTTTCCCTGGTGTTCCCTCGCGCGGTTTCCAGACGCATCGTGGACCGCTTCAAGGCTTCTAGGGCGCGATCGACATCAGTAGCATCTTCGGGATTCTTGAGCCGGTCTCGGGCACGTTGCAAAGCTGCTTCGGCACGAACTATGTCAATATCTTGTGCCGTCTCAGCGGTCTGTGCCAGAACGATGACACGATCCGGGAGAACCTCTACCAACCCCGACGAAACGGCCAGTTCAGCCCACTCGCTGGTGCCAATGGTGCGATAGCGTAGCATCCCAGTGTCAAGGCTGGTGATAAGGCGCTCGTGGCTCGGGAGGACGCCAAACTCGCCAACGCTCCCCGGTGCTCGAACGGCATCGACTCGTTCGGTAACAACCTGCCGCTCCGGTGTAACGACTTCAAGCAAAAAGTCAGTCGTAATGGCGCTATTTTGTCCGGCCTCAGACATAGATCGTTACTCCACCACTTGCGGATCGTGTTCAGCTTCAGCCAACGCGTCGGCTTCGGCCAGCGCCTCTCGTACTTCGGCACTTTGCCCGGTTTCCTCGGCCATTTTTTCACCTTTTTCACGTGCTTCTTCGATAGTGCCAACCATAAGGAAAGCTTGTTCTGGTAGGTCGTCGTGCTCGCCGTTAATAATCTCCTGGAACCCGCGAATTGTGTCATCGAGTGTGACGTACCTGCCTTGCATCCCAGTGAAATTCTCCGCTACGAAGAACGGTTGTGACAGGAATCGTTGCATTCGACGCGCCCGGTTGACGGTAACCTTGTCCTCGTCGGAAAGCTCCTCCATCCCGAGGATCGCAATGATGTCCTGGAGGTCCTTGTAGCGTTGGAGAATGCGCCGCACATCACGAGCAACAGCGTAATGCTCGTCACTAATCACCCGCGGATCGATAAGCTGTGAGGTCGAGTCGAGCGGGTCGACCGCTGGATAGATACCGATCTCGGTAAGTGCGCGTGCCAGGTTCACGTTAGCGTCAAGGTGCGCGAAGGTGGTCGCTGGAGCCGGATCGGTAAAATCGTCTGCCGGGACATAAATTGCTTGAATCGATGTGACCGAACCGGTCTTGGTCGCGGTTATGCGCTCCTGTAACTCCCCAAGTTCAGTTGCCAGGTTGGGCTGGTAGCCAACCGCGGAGGGCATACGGCCGAGTAGTGCTGAAACTTCCGATCCTGCCTGGGTAAAGCGAAAGATGTTGTCTATAAACAACAGCACGTCCTGCCCAGCTTGGTCACGGAAATACTCCGCCACGGTGACGCCGGTCAGGGCGACTCTCAGGCGGGCTCCAGGAGGCTCTGTCATCTGCCCGTAGATCAGCGAGGTCTGGCTGATAACCCCAGACTCTTTCATCTCGAGCCACAAATCGTTGCCTTCGCGGGTCCGTTCACCAACCCCAGCAAACACTGAATAACCACCGTGCTGCTTTGCAACGTTATTGATCAACTCCATGATCAAAACGGTCTTGCCGACACCTGCGCCGCCAAAAAACCCGATCTTTCCGCCCTTTTTGAACGGCACCAGCAAGTCGATGACTTTTATGCCGGTCTCGAATTGTTCGGTCTCGGTGGCCTGTTCATCAAAACCGGGGGCATGGCGATGAATCGGCCAACGTTCCTCGGCTTCAACCGGGCCAAGGCCGTCTACTGGTTCACCAATAACGTTGAGAACCCGACCGAGGGTACCGTCACCGACAGGTGTCGTGATCGGGCCGCCAGTATCGACGGCGTCCATGCCACGAACGAGTCCGTCCGTAGATTGCATCGAAACGCACCGGACGCGATTCTCGCCTAAATGCTGGGCCACTTCGACAATAAGATCAATTTTCTCGGACGAGAGTATGGCTTCGTCCGAAATCCTCAATGCTTGGTATATCGGCGGCAGTTCCTCTGTCGAAAACTCAACGTCCACGACCGGACCTACTACGGCAAGGACTTTGCCAACTCGTTCGTCGACGTCCGTTTGTTCAGGGCTAGACATAGTGTGGGTCTCCTACTTCAGTGCTTCGGCTCCGCCGACGACTTCCAGGATCTCGGTCGTGATCTCCTCTTGGCGGATCTTGTTCATGGTCAATGTGAGGTCCTCTATAAGTTCATCGGCGTTACGCGAAGCGTTCTCCATTGCCGTCATTCGAGCAGCGTGCTCTGATGAGATGGATTCCAGCATGGCGCGAAATACTTGTACTTCGACGTGACGTGGAAGCAAGTTTCCTAGAATCGTTTCAGGATTAGGTTCGTAGATGTAGTCGGACAGTTCCATTGGCTCCATGTTGGCTACCTCCTGGGCAGCGTTTTCCCCCTCCGACCAGATATCAGAAAGTGTTTGAATCTCCCCAGAAAGCCCTTCGAACGCGTCGTCCAGCGCTTCGCCTGCACCCGTTTGATGCTCCGCGACATAACGGGCCGCCTCGCGCGCGCTAATCTTTTCTTCCGGGAACCTGAGGCCAACAACCGGCAGCAAAGGCTCGACGACGACTTCCTGTCGCATCACCGATTTGAATTCGTTGTAGATAACGTAGACCGCGTCGGTGCGACCGCTCGTGAATTCATCAATCAAATACTCGGTCACCAATGCAGCGTCGCCAAAGGTAACTTCCTTAAGCAGGTCAAGCCAATATTCGCCGATCGTCCAATCCTGTTTCCTGTAGTAACCGTGAGCCTTGCGTCCAACAAGCGCCAGTTGAACCGCCTGGTCTTGCCAGCTTTGTAGCGCCGTGTCAGTCCGCCGCAGGATGTGCGTGTTAAAAGACCCACACATGCCTTTGTCAGAAGAGATCACCAGGGCCGTGACGTGTTGTTGGCGCTCTGCACGTCGCAGCAATGGATGGTCCCTGTTCTCGGCACGCTCCGCCAAGCCATTCATCACCGCCCAGGTCTTGTCCGAGTAAGGCCGCGAGCTAATGATACGGTCCTGGGTACGTCGAAGCTTGGACGCTGCCACCATGCGCATGGCACGAGTGATCTGCCGGATGTTCCTTACTGAGCGAACACGACGCCTGAGATCTAGAAGAGTCGCCATTGATTAGATTTAGCCCCTCAGGAACAGGTGAGCGGGCGTTTACTCCTCCCCATCATCGGCCACGACCTCAGCCTGCGACTTGTAGTCGTCTAGCGTTCTGCCGAGACGGTCCTCAAGGTTCTTATCAAGCTCCCCAGCAGTTTCGATGTCATCCCACAAGCTCGAATCGTTAACGTCAACGTGCTGGTAAAATCCCTGCTCAAAGTCTCTTACCCGCGAGACTTCGATATCGTCAAGGAAACCTCTTGTGCCAGCAAATATAATGGCAGTCTGCTGCGCAACGCGAAGCGGCTGATACTGATCCTGCTTGAGGATCTCAGTAAGCCGTTCACCACGCGACAATTGTCTCTGGGTCGAAACGTCAAGGTCCGAGCCAAACTGCGCAAACGCGGCGAGTTCACGAAACTGCGCCAGTTCCAGGCGAAGTGATCCAGCAACCTGCTTCATTGCTTTGGTCTGAGCGGCTCCGCCCACCCGTGATACCGACAGCCCGGCGTTCACGGCCGGCCGCACTCCTTGGTGAAACAGGTCGGTCTCGAGATAAATCTGCCCGTCGGTAATGGAGATAACGTTGGTTGGAACGTACGCGGAAACGTCACCCGCTTGTGTCTCGATGACTGGTAGTGCCGTCAGCGAGCCAGCTCCAAGCTCATCATTGACTTTTGCCGCGCGTTCCAGCAAACGTGAGTGCAGGTAGAAAACGTCTCCCGGATAGGCTTCGCGGCCTGGTGGGCGGCGCAGCAATAACGACATCTCACGATAGGCGTTGGCGTGCTTGGAAAGGTCGTCATAGATCACTAAAGCGTGCTTCCCATTGTCACGAAACCATTCGCCCATTGCGCAGCCTGCGAAGGGCGCCATCCACTGAACGGCCGCTGGCGTTGACGCCGAGGCATCAACGACAATCGTGTAGTCGAGCGCGCCAGCATTCTTCAATTCCTCGACAGCACGCGCCACAGTAGATTCTTTCTGGCCAATAGCAACGTAAATGCAATAAACGTCGGTTCTCTTTTGGTTGATAATGGTGTCGAGGGCTACTGCCGTTTTGCCGGTCTGCCGGTCGCCAATGATCAGCTCCCGCTGGCCTCGGCCGATGGGAATCATTGAGTCGATCGACTTAATACCCGTCTGGAGCGGCTCATGCACCGGTTGCCGGGCCACAACCCCAGGAGCGATGCGCTCCATAGCCCCGAACTCGGAGGCATTCACGGGGCCCTGACCATCAACTGGCTCCCCTAGTGGAGTAACAACGCGGCCCAGCAGTGCCTCGCCGACAGGCACCTGGATTACCCGCTCGGTACGCTTGACCATGTCCCCTTCTTTGACGAGTGTTGAATCGCTTAGGAGCACAGCGCCAACGTTGTCCTCTTCAAGGTTGAGGGCAACGCCGAAAACATTTCCTGGGAATTCAACGAGCTCCAACGCCATGCAGCGCTCCAACCCATAAATACGTGCGACCCCGTCTCCTACCGATATGACGGTGCCGACTTCCTGAATATTGATCTCGGTTTCGTACCCGGCGATCTGCTGCCGTATGATGCTCGAGATTTCTTCCGCCTTGATCTGCATCTGTCAGGTTTCCTTGTCTAGGTAGACTCCAATAACTCCCGGATGCGTGCGAGTTGGCCCTGAAGGCTCCCGTCATAAACGACGTCACCGATCTGGGTTACCACGCCTCCGAGAAGCTGTGGGTCGGTCTTTCGAGAGATACGAACTTCACCTCCGGTAGCCTCGTGCAGGCTCTTCTCGAGCTGTGCGACCTGTCCGGGGTCCAATGGCGCCGCGGTAGTAATCTCTGCGTTCACGACCCCAGCCTTCTCGTCAACGAGCTCTGCATACACGTCGGAAATCAACGATAGGTGATCAAGCCGTTCTTTTTCGGCCAGGACATCGACAAACCGCCTTGATGTCGCATCAAGCCCAATAGCTTCCATTATCTTACCTAGTATTCCTTTTTTTTGTTGGACCGGCACCGCTGGATTCATCATGATAAGCAGTTTGAGCCCGTCGTGACCATCAATCGCCTCAACAAGGCTGGCTAGGTCCTCTTTGATATCAGTCTCGCGACCAGCGGCAATCACGGCAACTGCTTCGAGAAGTCCCTTCGCGTAACGGCGCGCTATAGCGTGGCTGAGCATATTATCTCCTCCCTCAAGCCATGCTTTTGCCTACGCGCGACAGGTAATCGCGAATAAGCTCGTTATGGTCGTCTGGGGTTAGCTGATCAGCCAAATTCGTTGCCGCCATATTGACGGCGAGGTCCGCCACAAAGGTTCTTAGTGCTCGGTTGGCGCCAACTCGTTCGTTATTTACCTCGCGTTCAGTCACCTCGATGATTCTTTCGGCCTGTCGCTTGCCGTCCTCCGAAGCACGCCCCTTTTCACGCTCAGCATCTCGATGTGCCTCCTCTACAAGAGTGGCAACTTCTTCGTCGATTTTGGACAGGCGTTGTTCCGACCCGGAAAGCACCCGGGTCGCCTCTTCAGATTGCTGTACGGCCAGGTCGCGTGCAACAAAAATGCTTGCCGCCCGGTCGGCAAGAATCACTTTCAGCCCAGGAAACGAAAATATGTCCCGTATTACACCTGGCGGAACGACCAGCACCCAGTACAAGAGGCCGCAAAGGGCGACAAAATTGAACCATTTTGCTGGCCAGTAGAACCAAGGCTTGGCCTCGGGCCCATGAGCTTCTTCTTCCGCGTGCTGCGCGTCGGCTTCTTGAACAACGGTGTGTTCGGCCGGTTCTTGCACAGAGTACGTGCCAGCGGAGCCCGTAATCGGAGCCATAATTGAAATAAAGAAGGCTAGTCCAACGATTAACTGTGACGGCTGCATAGGGTGGCTGGTAAACATCAGTTACTTCCCCCCCTCGGAGCCAACTGGGCGCCCTAGTACCTGTTCGGCAATCAGTTGAGACAGCCGTTCGGCTTCGGATTCAAGCTCTTTGTGAGCGATTTCAACGTCCGCGGCGAGCTCTTCTCTAGCCTTCTCAACGATGTCTTGAGCAGCCTTCCGCGCTTCCATCATCCGTTCATCGCGCTCGGCCCGTCCCGCGCGTTGCGCGGTATCCCGGATGTCGTGAGCTTCTCGGCGTGCCTCCTTCAGACGATTTTCGATCTGGTCGAGACGCTCCGCTTGCAAAATGTTGGCCGCTTCAAGCTCCTCCTGCGCGTGCGTAGTGCGACGCTCGCGCTCGTCAATTATGGTCCGCAATGGCTTGAAGAGAAACTGGTTCAAAACCAGCATCACAAAAACGACCGCGGCGCCGACAGAAAGGAGCGTCGGCAGGTGTGGAAAATTCTCCATTATGAGTCAGGCGAGCGGGGCGGACGGGTTTCGTTAGGTTGAGATGACGCTCGGGGAAGACACGAAGGCGCTTCTTCCAAATTCTAGCGCCACCTCTGAATCGCGGCAAGCAGCCCCCAAGCTTGCAAATAGCCAACGGAATGTAGAGAAGCGGCAGAAAACTTGAGCAACAAGCAAGCCGATGCCAGTATATGGCCTCTCGCGGCCCCTAGGGGCACGTCATTTTCGCTATCGAAGCGCGGCGCGCGGCACATTGACGAACTGACATGAGACACATCATCACCTTGTATCTTCTCCTCCTGGGAGCTTGGACCCTGTGGTCGGGGCTCTCTTGGCCGTGGGGAGATCATTTCGAACCATTGTTGGCAGTAATGGGCATGCTCTCGACTGGTTTGGTGATCTTTATCGCTTGGCGGATGGAAATCATCGATTCAGAAGGGGCGCCGCTCCAGCTCACAACGTTTCGAACTCTAGCTTACATTCCGTGGCTTGCCTGGGAGATTGTCAAAGCCAACATTGACGTTGCCCGCCGTATCCTCAGTCCGCGGATGCTGATCA
>Ga0187827_10001007_pt1 | contig 42543 bp, 40 predicted proteins | sample ETNtaG_39_FD_167969 | JGI IMG/M metagenome (GOLD analysis project Ga0187827, IMG submission 167969) | Marine microbial and viral communities from oxygen minimum zone, Eastern Pacific Ocean - ETNP2014_SV_150_PacBio MetaG (Illumina Assembly) | ecosystem: Environmental > Aquatic > Marine > Hypoxic...
TTTTTAGCGATAGTTAAAAGAGACAGTAAATTCTCCCAGACACACTCTTTACTTATATCAAGTCCTAGATGGGTGGGCTTTATTGAAATATTGCAGTCAAGTTTTGAAGATTGAATTGACTCGTAAAGGTTGATGTATTGCTCTGTGAATGATTGTGATAGTTCCATATTTTTTGAATGTTCACCTAAGATGTCAATAGTCACAGAGAATCCTTTATCATTTAATACTCTGACAATTTGTAAAGCATCTTGTTGTTTTATGCCTGCTACATAGCGTCTTGCAATAATACTTACAGTCCAAAGAGGTAGCCTTGGAATAATAGCTGTAATAAAGCGATTTAAAGTGTCTTGCTTCATATGTAGAAAATTATCAGCATTTATAATATAAATCCAAAAGTGAATATATTTGAAATATCTATCATAGAAGTTGTTTAGTAAATTTTGAACTAGGTAAATTTATATCTTGTTATCTAGATAAATAAGTGTATCAAGACTTTTTACCCATTATAATATTTACCTTTTTAGCAGTCGCATTGATCGGCTTGCCTCTTGGACTCCAATATATACTATCACCTCGACATAATAAAGGCGGTGATAAACTGACATCTTATGAATGTGGCGAGCTTCCTGAAGGATCCGCATGGGTTAAGTTTAATATCCGTTTTTATATAATAGCTCTTGTCTTCCTGATTTTTGATGTTGAAATTGTATTTCTATTTCCCTGGGCAGTTGTTTACCAAGAATTGGGGTTATTGGCTTTTATTGAAGCGTTTCTATTTGTTTTGATACTAGTAGTTGGCTTTGCATATGTTTGGGTAAAAGGTGATTTGGACTGGGTGAAAATGAATGTGAAGTATGGAAAAGGTAGATATGCAAATTTGAAACCTGAAGGAGAAAATATATGATGGATCCAACATTACTTGGCCAATTTAATCAAGACAACATTGTTGTTGAAAAGCTAGATAATCTTATTAATTGGGGTCGCTCTAACTCACTTTGGTTTTTCCAATTTGGCTTGGCTTGTTGCGCCATTGAAATGATGTCTGCTGCAGGGCCACGGCATGATCTTGAACGATTTGGAACAATGCCCAGAGCTACACCCAGACAATCTGATGTTATGATAGTGGCAGGAACTGTGACTCTTAAAATGGCAGAAAGAGTAAAACGACTTTTTGAACAAATGTCAGATCCAAAGTATGTGATTTCTATGGGTAGCTGCTCTAATAGTGGAGGTCCATACTGGCAGCACGGATATCATGTGCTAAAAGGTGTTGATTTGGTTGTGCCTGTTGATGTGTATGTTCCTGGCTGTCCTCCACGCCCAGAAGCGCTGCTGCAAGGTCTTTTGGAACTACAGAAAAAAATTAAAACTGAAACACCTTTGCGGAAGCAAGTATAATGACTTTTGATGAGATTGTAAAACATATTGAATTAAAATCAGCTGATAAATTTTCAATTGAAGAAGGGAAATCGGTTCTTTTTATTTCACCCGATAATTGGGAGGAAATAGCAGCAATACTAAAAAATGATTCTGAATTAGAATTTGATTATCTTATGTGCATATCATCTTATGATAAAGGTGATAATACGATATATGGAGTTGCCTACAATTTTTATTCTACTTCAAAACAACATTATTTGGAGATTAGGATCGAAGTGGAAGATGGAATTTCTATTCCATCTATAACATCATTATGGAGAGCAGCAGATTGGCATGAAAGAGAAGCTTATGATATGATGGGATTGAAATTTGTCGGCCATCCTGATTTAAAACGTATTTTGCTTGCAGATGACTGGGAAGGGCATCCTCTTAGAAAAAATTATCAGGAGCCTGATTATTATCATGGCCTCCCTATTCCAAAAGATAAATCCTATTGGGAATAATGGAAAAACAACTACAAGATAAATCAGTTATAGAAACAGGTGAAATGGTCCTCAATATGGGGCCTCAGCATCCAAGTACTCATGGAGTTTTGCGTTTAAAGATTCATACAGATGGAGAAATTGTCTCTAAAATTGAACCTATTTTAGGGTATTTGCATCGTTGTTTTGAAAAACACTGTGAAAAGTTAGGGTATGAGCAAATTGTGCCATTTACTGATAGATGTGACTATTTAGCTTCCATGCACATGGATCATGCTTTTTCTATTGCAGTAGAAAAACTGTTAGATGTTAAATTGCCTGAAAGAGTTGAATTTATTCGCGTTATAGTTGCGGAGCTTCAGCGTATAGCAAGTCATCTTATTGCCGTTGGTGCATTTGGATTAGACGTAGGAGCAATAACTCCATTTACTTGGACTTTAAGAGATCGAGAAAGAATACTTGATCTTTTTGAAACTCTTTGTGGGGCACGTCTTTTATATAACTATATATGGCCCGGGGGAGTGTCACATGATTTGCCCCCTCTATTCATTGAGCGCACAAAAGAATTTTTAGATTATTTTACTCCAAAAATTGATGAATTAAATCAATTACTCACAACTAATAAAATTTTTATTGAACGTTCAGCAGATGTGGGTGTATTGCCAGCAGATGTTGCGATTAATTTTGGTGTTACAGGCCCAAGTCTTAGGGGCAGCGGTGTAAAATTTGATCTACGTAAGAATGAACCGTATTCAATTTATGAAAAATTCGATTTTGATGTTCCTATTGGTAAAGGAGAGATGGGAAGTGTTGGTGATTGCTGGGATAGATATTATGTGCGAGTTTTGGAAATGATTGAATCTGTAAAAATTATTCGTCAGGCATGTGAACAAATACCTGAGGGTGATGTCCATGAAGCATTGCCAAAGAAAATTCGACCTGAAAAAGGTGAAGTATATGGTCGCTATGAATCTGCAAGAGGCGATGTTGGCTTCTATATCATCAGTAATGGGAAAAATATTCCATTACGAGTCAAGATGAGATCGCCTGCTTTCTGTAACTTGTCTGTATTAAGTGAAATTAGTGAAGGCTGGATGATATCAGATGTTATTGCTAATTTAGGTAGTTTAGATATAGTACTTGGAGAAATCGATCGTTGACCTCAATTACTGATACTATAATTACATCTTTTTCAGAATATAATATTGATATTGCTATTTTATTGACTGCTGCAATTACAATTTTAGGAATTATGATCTTTATGATTATGGCAGTAAACACATTAGTTGCCGTATATTTTGAACGAAAGGTCTCAGCATTTATGCAGGATCGTTTAGGCCCAATGGAAGTTGGCATTTTTGGCTTTAAAGGTGGTAAAAAATTCTGGGGAGGCATAGGACAAATAATTGCAGATGGTATAAAACTTTTAACAAAAGAAGATATCTTGCCTAATGATGCTGATAAGGCTCTGATGATTATTGCTCCATTTATCATTTTTACTGGCGCACTACTTACTTTTATTGGCCTTCCTCTTTCAGAGAATATTGTTGTATCAGATTTTAATATAGGGATATTTTATATTATAGCTATGAGCTCTGTAGGGGTAATTGGGATCATCCTTGCAGGATGGTCTTCAAATAACAAGTGGTCATTATATGGTGCAATGAGAGCCGCTGCTCAAATAGTAAGTTATGAGATTCCTATTGGCCTATCACTTTTGCTAGTTGTTTTGGTTTCAGGAAGTTTGCACTTAGGGAATATAGTCCAGTGGCAGGCAGATCATAGATGGTTTATATTTCATAGTCCATTTACTTTCTTGGCATTTTTTATATATTTTATTTCAACAGTTGCAGAAACCAATCGCACTCCTTTTGATATTCCTGAAGCAGAGTCTGAGCTGGTAGCAGGTTGGATGACTGAGTATTCTGGTTTCAGATGGTCTCTTTTTTTTCTAAGTGAATACGCTAACATGCTTATTGTTAGCATTGTTGCATCAATTGTATTTCTGGGTGGCTGGCTATCACCTTTACATATATTTAATATCTTCCCAGAATCATGGGATTTGATGGATGGACCTCTAATTGGGGTATTCTGGGTATTTATTAAAGCAGTACTTTTAATATTCGTCATGATGTGGTTCCGCTGGACATTTCCACGTCTCAGAGTTGATCAGCTAATGTATTTATGCTGGAAAGTATTTATCCCCTTTGCGTTGGCTAATCTTTTTTTTGTAAGCTTATGGGAGTTAATATTTTAAATGAGTGAATATTTCAATCAAATAGTTTATGGTGTAAAATCATTTTTCACTGGGATGAAAATAACACTAAAACATATGAATAAGAAAAAGGATTTAGTAGCCACACTTCAGTATCCACATGAAAAATGGCCAGTTCCTGAGAGAAATATAGGTTTTAATCATGCTGATTATAATCTTATTAGATCGCGTCTGCATGTAGATATAGATGATTGCATTGCCTGTATGCAGTGTGAAAAAGTGTGCCCTGTTGATTGCATTAAAATTGATTCAATCAAACCACCTAAGGATAGTGGTTTAGATTGTGGGTTAACATCTAATGATACTCAGAAAAAAATGATTGTAAGCAGATTTACCATTGATATGTCTGAGTGTATGTACTGCAATCTATGTGTATTTCCGTGTCCCGAAGAATGTATTTACATGGTTGGAGGCCCCAATGATAACAAACATGAGATAGATTACGAATTTAGTCAGTATAAAAGGGATGGGATGATATTTGAATTTGCTGATGCGACAGATGAGATAATCCGTGATGCAGGTGGTGAAAAATGGTTAGAGCAAAGAGACGCTAATCAAACTTTTATACAAGATGGTATCGATCTAAAGGGAGTTATAAAAGCTACAGAGCCTACACCTGTTGAGATTCCTGCTCCATCTGTATCTAGAGATTCTTCTCCGCAGCAGAAAGTGCCAGTTAAACCTTCAACAGAACTTGCAATTAATGCATTTAATGTAATTGCTGATAAGATGTGTAGGGGAATTGCAAAAAAAGCATTTACAGCTTCAAAAAGAGCCGGCAAGGATAATGTTTTGATTTTAGCTGATGTTGCCCAGGCACTTAGTGATGCTGGTAAGATGACAGCCGATATACAAAAAATATTAGATAGTCTAGTACCCTCTGTAAAATCTAATGAAATAGAAGTAGCAAATGATAAGATTATTGATTCTTCTTCATCAGTTGAAACAACATCACCCATTGCAACTACAGAAATGGATATCAAAGACTTAAATTCTATCGAAGACAAGATGATCCGTGGAACAGCTAAGAAGGCTTTTACTGCTGCGAAGCGGAGTGGCGAAGATAAGGTTAAAGCCATTCGTGATGCATTGCAAAGTGCTAATTTAATGGATGATAGTATTGAGAAGCTCTTAAATTCTTTTATAACTCCACCTCAAACAGAGCTTGGAGCTAATAAAACGGGTACAAATGACCAATCAGATACAATTAGTAAATCTTCAGAAGAAGTCACTTTGATAGACTCTCATTCTGACTCTTCCATTTTTGAAATAACTGAGCTAAATGGAATAGAAGATAAAATGGCTAGAGGTATGGCAAAAAAGATCTATACTGCAGGTAAGCGTGCAAATAAGTCACGGCAGGAATTGATTGAAGATATTCGATCAGCTCTCAATGATGCTAATAAGATAGATGAATCTTGTGAAAAAGTATTAAATGATTTGGAATCTAGCACATAATGAGTGAAAATCTATTTTTAATGGTTGCGGCTTTAGTGATTGCATCTGCATTCTGGGTGGTTTTTTCGCCGAATCTAATACATTCTGCAGTTGCCTTATTATTTACATTATTTGGCACGTCAGGACTCTATATATTTTTGTATGCAGATTTCATAGCAGCTACCCAGATTGTAATATACGTTGGAGGCATCTTGGTTTTGATCATTTTTGGTGTAATGTTAACCAATCGCATAGACTCACCTAGCATTGCTGCTAGTAGTGCTAATCAATTTATTGGCGGTCTAGGTGCATTTGCTATATTTGTAATGCAAGTTGCAGTGATATTTAATACTACCTGGATGTCAGGCAAACCAAATACGCAGCAATCATCTACTGAAGCAATAGGCAAACTTTTGTTAAATGAATACTTACTTCCTTTCGAAATTGTATCCATATTATTATTAGCTGCACTTATGGGTGCTGCACTGTTGTCAAGGAAAAGTTAATGGATTCATTAACCTCATATTTAGTTATTGCAGCAATATTATTTTCTATGGGTATTTATGGTGTAATTACTCGTAAGAATGCTGTCGCAATTCTCATGGGCATAGAGCTTATTTTGAATTCTGCAAATATTAATTTTATTGCTTTTAATCGATTTGGTGGTCTGAATAAGCTAGATGGTCATGTGTTCGCTATTTTTGTCATAGTGCTGGCAGCTGCCGAAGCTGCTGTGGCTCTAGCTATAGTTATAAATTTATTTAAAAATATTGGATCCGTAGATGTATCAGATGCTGATATACTAAAAGGATAGCTGTGGCAAATAATTTCACTTTTCTGGCACTATTTAATTTATTTCTCCCCCTAGCATCATTTTTGATACTTATATTTTTTGGAAAGCATATTAAGAATTTTGCACATTGGGTATCTTTGAGTCTGATTGGCGTGATGCTTTTGATCTCTATTATATTTTTCAAAAATATTTTCAGTCACCATGATACAGAAATACTAAAAATCTCCACTAACTGGTTTACTACAGGTAGTTTTTCAGTTGACTTAGGTATTTTGATAAATAATGTAGCAGCCATTATGCTTTTAGTTGTAGCGTTAATTTCATTCCTGGTTCATATATACTCTGTTGGATATATGAAAGGTGACCCAAGATATTCACGTTATTTTGCATATCTTGGCATATTCACTTTTTCTATGAATGGTATTGTTTTAGCAGACAGCCTAATAATGATGTACATATTTTGGGAACTGGTTGGACTTAGCTCTTATCTTCTCATTGGCTTCTGGTTTGAAAAAGATAGTGCAGCAAATGCATGCAAGAAAGCCTTTCTAACAAATCGTGTAGGTGACATTGGTATGTTTATAGGTATGATGATACTTTTTTTTACAGTAGGCACGTTCCAAATAGAGGGGTTAATTGATGGGGTTAAAGATGGTGCATTTAATAACCAAATAAATTTATTGACTGTTGCTGGTATTTTGGTTTTTATGGGTGCAGTTGGAAAGTCTGCACAGTTTCCACTGCACATATGGCTGCCGGATGCTATGGAAGGTCCTACGCCTGTTTCGGCATTAATCCATGCTGCTACAATGGTAGCTGCTGGTGTATATATGGTTGTTCGCATTTTCCCAATTCTCACGCCTGCAGCTTTAGAATTTATTGCTGTAGTTGGTGGTATAACTGCCTTATTTGCAGCAATTGTTGCAATTACTCAAAATGATATCAAAAGGGTACTTGCTTATTCTACTGTTAGTCAGCTTGGATATATGATCATGGCGCTGGGAGTAGGGGCTTACCAAGCTGGTTTTTTTCATCTTACGACGCATGCAATGTTTAAAGCTTGTTTATTCTTATGCAGTGGATCAGTAATTCATGCTATGCACCATTCTCTGCATGAACTTAAGGATCATCATACGAACCCACAAGATATGAATAATATGGGAGGCCTAAAGGATAAAATGCCCATCACTTACTGGGCTATGCTGATATCAACTTTGGCTATTTCTGGTGTGCCTTTCTTTTCAGGATTTTTGTCTAAAGATGCGATTTTGGCTGGTACCTTAGCATACTATTACATGCATCACGGCTGGACGATATTTTTACCTATCGCTGGTTTTGGAGCAGCGATTATCACTGCTTTCTATATGTTCAGATTAATATTTATGACATTTTTTGGTGAGCCTGATAATAAGAATATTCATGCTCATATTCATGAATCACCCCTTAGTATGATAATCCCTTTAATTCTTTTATCTCTATTGAGTTTTGCATTCATTTTTACTATTCCAGATACAGTTAATCCAATAGATAGTCATGGTTGGCTATTTCATGCTGTCCCCGTGGTTTCAAATGTTGCAGGTTTGGATATGGGCGTTATCGGAGATGAGATCCATCATGCGCATCATACTGCAATGTATATTTCCCTAATAGTTGCAACTATTGGTATAATCATCTCAATATTATTTTATTTTCTTAAATGGATTAGTGCCAGTAGCGTATCTTCAGGATTAAATAAATTAAAACTTTATGACATATCATTTAATAAATTCTATATTGATGAAATATATGATATATTCCTTTATAAACCATTTATGGTTATATCCCGTTTATGCTCAAAAATTGATTGGGATTTATACGATCAAAAATTTATTGATGGATGGGGTTGGTTTACTTTAAAGATATCTGATAAGTCAGGTGAGGCAGACTATAATTGGCTTGATCAAAGGGTTGTTGATGGATTTGGAAAATTGACACAGCACTTTGGCAACAGTTTAAAATTAACACAAAATGGTGTTCTACAAAATTATCTCCTAGGCGGATTGTTGGGAGTGATCTTGCTCATCATTGTTTTTCAACAATTCTAATTAGAGGATGATATGGAATCTTCAATTTTAACCTTTTTGATATTTTTACCTGTTGCTGGAGCAGTACTTATGCTGCCATTTGCCAAACTCTATGGAAAGGATAGTACGCATTATTTTAAATGGATAGCTGCTGTCACAACTGGTATTCAACTACTATTGTCCTGGATACTGTATCTGAATTTTGATCCAACACTATCAGTTAGTGAGTCTCCATTCACTATACAGATAGACTGGATTCATCATTTTAATATTCAATATTTTATTGGTGTTGATGGCCTTAGCATGCCAATGGTGCTACTGACTGCCCTATTGTCATTTATCTGTATTCTTGCTAGCTGGAAAATAGAAAAGCAGGCATTGGGATATTTCTCACTCTTTTTACTCCTTGATGCTGGGATGATGGGAGTTTTCTTATCTTTGGATTTCTTTTTGTTTTATATTTTCTGGGAAGTAATGCTCTTGCCTATGTATTTTCTTATTGGTATATGGGGAGGGCCCCAGCGAATGTATGCTGCTATTAAGTTTTTCCTTTATACACTATTTGGATCGGTATTTATGCTCCTAGCCATGCTAGCACTATATTACTATTCACAGCCAAATACATTTAATCTAATTACTCTCATTCAGACTGCACATTTGATAGATGCAGAAATCTGGGGGATGTCTGTCAAATACCTTATCTGGATTTGCTTGTTTATTGGTTTTGCTATTAAAGTACCAATTTTCCCATTTCATACTTGGCTGCCATTGGCTCACGTCGAAGCTCCAACAGCAATTTCTGTTATACTTGCTGGAGTTTTGTTAAAAATGGGTACATATGGTTTACTTCGAATAAGTTATCCACTACTTCCTGGAGAAGTCGTTAGTTTTTCATATATACTTGCTGTGCTAGGTGTTATAAATATCATTTGGGGAGCTGTAAATGCTATTGCTCAAATAGATATGAAGAAAATGGTAGCCTATTCCTCTGTGAGCCATATGGGCTATGTGCTTCTTGGCATGGCGGCAGCCATTAGTGATAGCTCAATAGGTGCCCAAGCCGGCATGAATGGTGCACTTATGCAGATGTTCAACCATGGAACTATTACTGCGATGCTCTTTTTACTTGTTGGAATGATTTATGATAGAGCGCATCATAGATGGATCGTTTTTCCTAGAGATTACGAAAAGCCTGAATTGGCAGGGGAGCTGGGATTTGGTGGCATTGGTGCAAAAGTGCCTGTTTATACGGGCTTTGTAGCCTTTGCTTTTTTTGCAGGATTAGGACTACCAGCCTTATCAGGATTTATAAGTGAAGCCATGTGTTTTATTGGCGGTTTCAGTGTGTTTCGAACTCTTACAATTATTGGAACAATTGGGATTCTCTTGAATGCTGTCTATTTTTTACGTGCATATCAGCGTATATTTCTTGGACCATTGAATGAAGTCTATAATGATTTATCTGATATCAGTAAACTCGAGCTTGTTACAATTGTACCTATAGCTATCATTGTATTATTATTTGGAGTATATCCTTCTCCTCTAATTAATATGATTGCACCTGCTATGGATGGGATTATTCAAATTATTCAATCTGCCATATAAATATGCATTTATGTCAAATTTAAATAGTCTTTCTTTATATATACCCGAGCTGATAATTATCACAACTTTGCTTCTGATGATTATATTGGATCTAATCCCATCAACAAAAGTATACACATTCCCCTTCTGCCTTGTATCTTTGTTTGTATCAGGTATAATGCTTTGGAAAAACCACGGGCTTACAGACAGCTTGTTTATGGGGATGATTTGTATTGATCCTTTTTCACATTTTTTCAAGTACATCTTTTTGTTTACCACCTTCTCAATTATCCTTATATCCCGATTTGAAAAAAAACTAGATCGTACATACTCTACAGAATATAATGTACTTTTGTTAATTGTTTTACTTGGGATGTTCTTAATGTCATCCTCAATTAATCTATTAATGATATATCTTTCAATTGAGCTTGTTAGTATTCCTTCTTACATACTTGCGGGTATGTTAAAGTCAGATAGAGAATCAAATGAAGCCTCATTAAAATATGTCATTTTTGGATCTTTTGCATCTGGTCTTATGTTATTTGGATTAAGTATCCTCTATGGAATTACTGGCACAACAGATATCTCAATTATTAGTAAAGCGCTCCAAAATTTAGATTACCCGCTCACAATTTATTTTCCATTAATCCTTATCTTAGCTGGATTTGGCTATAAGATATCTATGGTCCCATTTCACTATTGGACTCCAGATGTTTATGAAGGTGCACCCACACCTATCACAGCATTTCTATCTGTTGCGCCAAAAGCAGCTGGTTTATCTATATTGATTCGTATATTTTATACCATGTTTACTATCGAGGGGACTCTTTCAATTACAGAGCCATTATCTGGGATCAATTGGCCTACATTAATTGCAGTTGGGTCTGCTATTACGATGACTCTTGGCAATATTTTAGCTGTTCAACAAAAAGATGTTAAACGATTACTCGCATATTCAAGTATTTCACATATTGGTTTTATGCTTATGGCCTTTACTATCATTGGACCAGAAGCAATTCGGGCAATTATGCTTTATCTATTTATATACTTATTTATGAATTTATCTGCTTTTTATATGGCAATATTTGCCTCAAACAAACTGGATGCCCATTATGTTGAAGATTGGGTTGGTATAGGTAAGAAAAACCCGCTGTTAGCTGCTTTCATGACATTAAGTTTGCTTTCTCTGACAGGTTTGCCGCCTACTTCAGGATTTGTAGGTAAAATATATATTTTTGCTGAATTGTTCAAACATCAGCAGTTTTACTGGTTAGCAGTGATTGCTATACTTAATTCGGTTATTTCACTTTATTACTATTTTTCAATAGTTAAGGCAATGTATTTGGTGGAAGTTGAAGATAGCGTTGAACCAGTTGATGCACATCCCATAATTAAGTGGTCAATTATAATCTTTTCGGCGCAAAATATACTATTTTTTTTATACTGGGAACCTCTAGTCAATTTTATAAATGATTCTATCCGCCTTTGGGGAGCGTAGCTAATTAATGGAAGAAAAGACAGTAAAAAATTCCCATGTTATAATGCATGAACTTGTTTTACCAAATGATACCAATTTGCTAGGCAATGTATTAGGTGGAAGAGTAATGCATTTAATGGATATGTGTGCCGCTATGTCTGCTTATAAACATGCACGTACAGCTGTTGTGACTGCTAGTGTAGATCAGTTAGATTTCCTCGCACCAGCAAAACAGGGTGATATCATGATATTAAAATCCGCAGTAAACTTTACGGGCAAATCTTCAATGGAAATCGGAGTACGAATAGAATCTGAAAATCCTAAGACCGGTGTTATGCAGCATACATCTACTGCTTATCTGACATTTGTTTCTTTAAATGAAAATAGTAAGCCGCAAAGTATTAAACCCATCATCCCTGAAACTGACACAGAAAGAAGAAGATATGCTGAGGGTAAAAATCGATATAAACAGAGAAGGTCTAGATTGGAAAAAAAATAATATGCAATTACGATCTACTAAAGGTCATGATTTAAATTTAGATTTTGAGCCAACTGAAAACCTAGAGATAATCAATTCAAAAACTAAAATCAGGCTCCATCCTGCTGATTTCCCTGGAATTAAACCAAAACTACTAGTTTCTGAAGGAGACATTGTCAAAAAAGGACAGCCTATATTTTTTGATAAAAAAAATCCAGATGTTATGTTTACCACATTCTATTCTGGTAATGTAATTAAAATTGTTTATGGTGAGAAGAGAGTTATTCTCTCTATAGATATACAAATAAACAATAATAATGATGAGGTTGCATATGACTATTACGAATCAGGAGAAATTAAAAGAGTCGACAAAGAGAAAATTCAGGAAATATTATGTGCATCAGGGCTATGGCCATGTATAAGGAAAAGACCTTTTTCAAAGATTGCAGTACCAGGGCCATCTCCAAAAAGTATTTTTATAACAACTGAATCCACTGCCCCTTATGCACCAAGACTTAAAGTTATACTTGAGAATAATGATATTAAATATCTGCAGGCTGGTGTAGATGCGCTTGAATGCTTAACTAGCGCGCCAGTACATATGGTGATCCCTGATAATGAAGAATATATTCTACTTAATGAGCTTAATGGAGTTCAAATTCATACATTCTCTGGGCCACATCCTGCCGGTAATGTTGGTTACCATATTTCAAATATTGATCCCATTGAAAATAAAAATACTATCATATGGTATATTTCACTTCAGGATACTATAGCTATAGGTAGATTAATTTTGACTGGCAGGATCAATAATCAAAAAATTATATCGGTTGGTGGAAGCCCGTTTGTTCAAGATAATAAGCATTTATTGATAAATAGAGGGATTTTATTTTCTGATATATTTATGAATAATCAAATACCTCAAGAGCATAGAATTGTCTCTGGAGATATATTATCAGGAAAATTTACTAAAAAAGATAATGCTGTCGGATTTTATCATGAGTCAATTAGTCTAGTAAAAAGTAAATTTAATAGGGAATTTATAGGCTGGCTTAATCCTGGCTTTACAAAATATTCTGTAAGTAAAACTTTTATATCAAGTTTTCTTTCAAAAAGGAAAAAGATATTTTCTACTGCTATGAACGGTAGTACTCGTACAATTCTTCCAATTGGCTTAATTGAGAAGATGTGTTTATTAGATGTTTTACCTACAATGCTAGTCAAGTCAATAATATCCCGAGACATTGAAATGATGGAGCAACTTGGTATTTATGAATGCGACCCTGAAGATTTTGCTTTATGTTCATTTGCAGATGCTTCTAAAATGGACATTATATCCATTGTTCAGGAAGGTCTGAACTATGCAGAGGTTGAAGGTTAGGATGCAAATCGTACGAAAAATTCTAGATAAACTAGAGCCTCATTTTATTGATAATGGTAAACTATCAAATTTTTATCCTATATATGAAGCAGCAGATACATTTTTGTTTACTACTGCTGAAGATACACAAAATGGTCCGCATATCAGGGATGCAGTTGATATGAAGAGAATAATGTTTTTTGTTATTATTGCTATGCTGCCTGCACTTTTCTTTGGGATATATAATGTAGGATATCAAAAGGATAGCTCTGGTGCAATGTTGGATACTTTCCTGCTAGGCCTGCCAATAGTGCTGCCAATAATCTTAGTAACGTATATCGTTGGTGGTTTCTGGGAAGTCATATTTGCAATTGTTAGAAAGCATGAAATTAATGAAGGTTTCCTGGTTACAGGTATGCTTATCCCTCTTGTAATGCCGCCAACTATACCTTTGTGGATGGTTGCAGTAGGGACATCTTTTGGTATTGTGATTGGAAAAGAAATTTTTGGAGGGACAGGATATAATATTTTTAATCCAGCACTAGTGGCACGTGCATTTATATTTTTTGCATATCCCGCTTCAATTTCTGGAGACAATGTATGGAGGGTAGATGGAATATCTCAGGCAACCCCTCTATTAAAAGCTTCATCGGAACAAGGATTCAAAGCTTTGGATCTTTTAGTCGCTAATTATAATTGGCATGATATGTTCTATGGTTTTATCCCTGGTTCTATTGGTGAAACTTCTGTATTAGCTATTCTGCTAGGTGCTTTATTTCTTATTATAACTGGAATTGGAAGTTGGAGAATAATGTTGGGAACTCTCATTGGAATGATTTGTACTGCATATTTAACAAATATTTTAGGAGAGGCTATAAATAGTGAAAATCCTATGTTGTATTTACCAGCTCATTATCATTTTGTGATGGGGGGGTTTGCTTTTGGGATGGTTTTCATGGCTACTGACCCCGTATCAGCTGCTCAAACTGATAAAGGGAGATGGATATATGGTTTCCTAATTGGATTTATGTGTGTAATTATAAGATCAATTAACCCAGCTTATCCGGAGGGTATGATGCTAGGTATATTGTTTGCAAATGCATTTTCCCCTCTTATTGATTATTATGTAATGAAATCTCATATTAGAAAACGGACAAGACGTTTTGCAGCATAATCATTACCAAACAATTAAGTTTATTTCTATTCTAACAATTATTGTAAGTTCCTTATTATCTATAACTTCAACGAAACTTGAGTCAGCTCAAAACGCTAATAAAATAATTGATAAAAAGAAAAATATTTTAGAGTCAATCGGTTTAGATATATCACAATTTGATACAGAGGATATTATACATGAATATAAGAAGAGAATCCAAGGCATTGTACTTGATTTAAATGGAAATATTATTGGTAATATAAAGTATAAATTATTAAAATCTCATGAAAATAATAAAAATGGACAAGTAAATTATTATTTTGGTCAAAATGAATATTTGCCTGCCTATCGATCACTAGATCCTGCTGCTTTTATCATCCCAATATCTGGTAAAGGACTATGGAGTACATTATATGGATATCTTGCATTAGCTAATGATTATAATACTATTAAGGGTATTACATTCTATGAACATGGTGAAACTGCTGGACTAGGTGGCGAGATTAATAAAGAATGGTTTCGTAATAACTTTATAGGGAAAAAAATATATAATGATGGCGGAGAATTAATTTCAATCCTAGTTGTTAAAGGCAAAGCTTCAAATAAATTAAGTAAAGAATCATTGATTCATGGAGTAGATGGTATTAGCGGTGCAACAATCACTTCAAAAGGTGTAACTGATTTATTAAAAAGAGATTTAAATCGATATAAGATATTTTTTGACAAGCATAGAAAAAACTAATGGATAAAATTACAAAATCTATTTTATCTGACCCACTAATTGATAATAATCCTATAACTAAACAAGTATTAGGAGTTTGTTCTGCTTTAGCAGTGACTGTTAAGGTAGAAAACGCGATTGTTATGTCACTAGCATTAATGTTTGTACTTGCCTCATCAAATTCGATTATTGCAGCTTTAAGAAAAATGATTCCTTCCAAGGTACGTATTATTGTACAACTAACTGTAATTGCTTCATTGGTTGTTTTAATTGATGAGATATTACAAGCATATGTATATGATATCAGTAAGCAATTGACAGTATTTGTTGCTCTTATTATAACAAATTGTATTGTTATGGGACGGGCAGAGGCTTTTGCCATGCAGAATAATATTAAAGAGTCTTTTTTTGATGGAATTGGAAATGCAGCTGGATATGGGGCAATATTGATTATAGTTTCAGCTTTTAGAGAGTTATTTGGGAATGGCTCACTACTGGATTATCAGATCATTCCAAAATCTATCTATCTGGAAAGTGGTGGTTGGTATGTAAATAACGGCTTAATGCTGTTCCCACCAGGTGCATTTATCATATTAGGTTTAATTATTTGGATACAAAGAATATATACAGGATACAAAGAAAATTAATATGGAATTAGTTGAACATTATTTAAGTTTAGCAACAAAAGCTATCTTCATTGAGAATATATTGCTTGCTTATTTTCTTGGAATGTGTTCATTCCTTGCTATATCTAAAAAGATTGAAGCTTCAATAGGTCTTGGTCTTGCTGTTATTTTTGTAAATGGTATTACAGTACCACTGAATTGGGCTGTAAAAGAATATCTATTAGTCGAAGGTGCTTTAAGTTGGACTAGGATAGAAGCATTAAAATCTGTAAACCTGGATTTTTTATCATTTATTGCCTATATAGCTACCATAGCTGCAATGGTTCAATTAGTCGAAATGTTATTAGATAAATTTTCACCATTTCTATATAGTTCACTTGGCATATTCCTTCCTTTGATAGCAGTCAATTGCTCTATTCTTGGGGCATCAATATTTATGCAGCAAAGAGCATACAATCTTGGAGAGTCAGTTGTGTTTGGTTTTAGTTCAGGATTAGGATTTGCTATGGCAATAGTCACTATGGCTGCAATTAGATTTAAATTGAGATATTCAAATATTCCCGAAGGACTTCGAGGCCTTGGGATTACGATGATCTTAACCGGTCTAATTTCAATGGCATATTTATCTTTCTCAGGCATTAACTTATGATTACTACCATTGTCAGTGTCATAGTATTGACCCTCTTAATTGTCTCGCTAGTTTTGATGCTTAACTATGCTGAGTCCAGATTATTACCACAAGGTGAAGTAAAAATATTAATTAATAAAAATGATGAAAAGTCGCCGACTGTTAATCAAGGAGGAACCCTATTAAACGTGTTGGCAAATATAGGAATATTTATTCCTTCAGCTTGTGGAGGGGGTGGAACCTGTGCGCAATGTAAATGTCAAATTCATTCAGGTGGAGGTGAAATATTATCTACTGAATTAAATCATATATCCCGTAAAGAAGCTAAAGATAACTGGAGGCTTGCTTGTCAGGTAAAAGTTAGGGAGAATATGGATATCTCTATACCAGAAGAAATATTTAGCATACAAAAATGGGAATGCACTGTTAAATCAAATAAGAATGTTGCAACTTTTATTAAGGAAATTGTTCTAGCGCTACCTGAAAACGAAGTTTTGAAATTTAAGGCAGGAGGATATATACAAATTGACATACCAAAATATGAATTAAATTATGATGAATTTGACATTGAAGATGAATATCATGATGAGTGGAATAAGTATAAAATATGGGATTTAAAATCAAAAAATGATGAATGTGTTTTCAGAGCATATTCAATGGCAAATCATCCTGCAGAAGGGAATATTGTAATGCTAAATGTAAGAATTTCAACTCCTCCACCTACACTTTGGAATGATGCACCACCGGGGATTGCTTCTTCGTATATCTTTAATTTGAAAGCAGGAGACAAAGTGACTATTTCAGGACCTTATGGGGAATTTTTTATAAAAGATTCAGATCGTGAAATGATATATATTGGTGGTGGCGCAGGTATGGCTCCAATGCGCTCTCATCTCTTCCATTTATTCCATACTCTAAAAACCGGAAGGAAAGTAACATATTGGTATGGTGCAAGATCAAGGAGAGAAATGTTTTATGATAATGATTTTAAAGAGATTGAAAAAAGTTTTTCTAATTTCAGTTATAATGTAGCACTATCTGATCCTCAAAAAGATGATGAATGGGATGGTTATACTGGATTTATCCATCAGGTGCTTTATGATAATTACCTGCAATCCCATGAAGATCCTACTGAAATCGAATATTATATGTGTGGTCCCCCAATGATGGTTGAAGCAGCAGAGAGTATGATATATAATCTAGGTGTAGAACCAGAGATGGTATCCTTTGATAAATTTTAAAAAAATATCTAAATCCATTGCTAACACAATATATTTATTTCTTGTAGTTGTTTTATCGTGCAATAGCATTCAATATATTAAAATGACTGGCCACACAATGGGCACAACATATTCTATAACTGCTGTTAATGATACCAATGAAAGTTACAATATAAAAGAATTACAGAAAGGAATAGATTCGCTTTTAAATGATTATAATAGTCATTTTTCAAATTATATAATTGAAAGTGAGGTGTCACAGTTTAACCTTAATAGCACTTCGGATTACATATCAGTAAGCGCTCAATTTTATGATTTGCTATTGGAAGCCAAAAATGTTTATAAAATGACTGATGGCGCATTTGATGTTACAGTCAGTCCATTAGTTCAATTATGGGGTTTTGGACCAGAGTATAATATGAACAGCTTTCCTGATAAAGATGAAGTAAACAAAGCCCTTCGATTGGTTGGGACAGATAAGTTAATTTTAAAAAACGGTCAAGTTAAAAAGACTAACTCAGATATTGAAATTGATTTCAGCGCTATTGCAAAAGGAGGGGGCGTAGATATGATTGCTAGCTATTTATTTGATAAAGATATTGATAGATTCCTGATTGAGATTGGAGGTGAGATCACTGTAGCAGGTAATAATAAGAATAATAAAAAATGGAGATTAGGAATCAGGAAGCCTGATAAATATGATTTAGATTTAATGGGGGAAATAGATGTTACAAATAAATCCATGGCTACTTCTGGAACATATGAAAATTATTTCAATATAGAGGAGCAAAAATTTTCCCATATCATTGATCCTGCTACAGGCAAACCCATTATGCATGATCTAGTTAGCGTAACTGTTTTAGCAGACAAAGCTTCAATAGCTGATGCTATTGCGACTGCATTAATGGTCTTTGGATATGATCGTGCACTCGAATGGGTTAATTCCACTAATGGAATTGAATGTTTATTAATTTCTGAATCTAGCTCAGGAGAATATAACATGGGAGTATCAACGAATTTTCCTATCAATTAGTATTTTGAGATTTTATGTTTACTGCACATTTAATTTTATCTGCAAATGTACACTCGCAGAAACTTCCACATGACCCTTTAAGGGGACGATTGGAAAATATCACACCTATACCCATAAGTATAATCAAAAAAACCATTAATATAATTGATGTAATGATTGTTATCATTGTACTATAAATTTATAAAATATTTACTTATATATACATGTTTGAAATAAGGCTGTAAACATTGAGATTGAAAAATCTATTTATTTCATTGTTTCTATTCGATAACCTATTTGCATCTGCAAACAGTTTAGGAATGGAATTATCTATTATCAGCATAATGCCATTTATGGGTTTATTGTTATCTATAGCTATTATCCCTTTATTGGCACCTGTTTTTTGGCATCGTAATTATGGCAAAATATCTGGAGCTTGGTCATTATCATTTATTGTGCCATTTCTCTATCATTATGGTGTCACCGAAACTATATATCAAATATTGCATATTTTACTGCTTGATTATATTCCTTTTATTATTCTATTGTTAACTCTTTTTATCATTTCAGGCGGAATCCGGTTAAAAGGATATCTGGCGGGGACTCCTCTGGTCAATACGTTATTGATTATGATAGGAACGATATTATCATCATGGATGGGAACAACAGGCTCTGCAATGTTACTTATTCGTCCAATATTAAGGGCAAATAAACCCAGAAGATATAAAGTGCATATAATTATATTTTTTATATTTCTAGTTGCAAATATTGGAGGTTCTCTGACACCATTGGGGGACCCTCCACTCTTTTTAGGATATTTAAATGGTATCAGCTTTTTTTGGACAACAAAATTTCTTTTCTATCCTATGTTGTTTGCTTCTATTTTGCTTTTAATTGTATTTTATTTAATTGATAGTTATTACTATCAAAAAGAGGAAAATCAATTTGAATTTAGTCTCTCTAATGATGATCCTTTAAGATTTGATGGGAAAATAAATTTTATTTTACTTTTGTGCATAATATTTTCTATCCTATTAAGCGGTCTATGGAAATCAAGCTATTATATTACAATTATGAATGTACATTTACATTTTCACAATATTATTAGGGATATTGTACTTTTAACTTTAGCCTATATTAGTTGGAAGTTCACTAATCCTATTATCAGAAACCAAAATGGTTTTACATGGGTTCCAATTCAGGAAGTTTCAAAATTATTTGCTGGGATATTCATTACAATTATCCCTGCTATTGCAATACTAAATGCTGGTGAGAATGGTGTATTTAAGGGAATATTAACTGTCCTACAAGATCAGAATGGAAATAATTTGAACAGCTCCTATTTTTGGCTAACGGGCATTCTTTCAGCCTTCCTTGATAATGCTCCAACTTATCTGGTCTTTTTTAATTTAGCAGGAATCTCAACGCTAGGAGGTATGGAGGTTGCAAAATATTTAATGTATGAAATACCTGAAACTTTATTAGCTATTTCACTAGGAGCGGTCTTTATGGGTGCAATGACATATATTGGAAATGCACCTAATTTTATGATAAAGTCAATTGCTGAAGAGAATAAAGTTAGAATGCCAAGTTTTTTTGGATATTTATTATTGTCATCTGTTATTCTTATTCCTGTGTTTATATTAGTAAATTTAATTTTTATTTGAGGGTTTTATTATGTATAATAGAATATTATGTGCAACAGAATTAGTGAATCTGGATATGAATGTTATTCAAGTTGGTGTCATGTTAGCTAATGAATTTAATTCAGAACTAATAATATTGAAAGTTTTTGAAGAATTTATGAATAAGGAGGAAATGGAAATGTTAAGAGTCAAAGTAGGATCTATTTCTTCTGAGATAAAAGAACTTGCCTCTCATGCAAAGGAGCAAATGAAAGATGTAATTAGTTCCTTGAGTGCTGAGGGGTTATCAATTGATTATATTTTAAGGGAAGGACAGCCTAATCGTATAATTTGTGAAGAAGCAAAAACAATGAACGTTGATTTAGTTATTTTGGGGACTAGTCATAAATCTACATTATCCAAATTATTTTCCGGAACAACTGCTGCTTATGTTATCGAACATGCTAATAAACCTGTTCTAACTATTCCTGAAAAGGTTTAGTATCCACAGATTGTTTGAATTAGTGTTTATGATGTAAATTTATCCTCTTAAAAATGTCAAATTTAGATTCTAAGAATTGGGTTCATTTAACCCGTACTATAAATGAGGCAGAAATTATTCTCCTTTCAACTCATATTAATCCTGATGGAGATGGTTTGGGATCCGAAATTGCATTCTATTATTATTTAATTGATTTAGGTAAAGAATGTAGAATAATTAATATTTCGGATTTACCTAGTAATTGTAAAATCATTGATCCAGATAAAATTATAGAAACATATGATATTTTATGTGATGAATGGCTTGAATCGGTGGAGCTAACTATCGTATTTGATATTGGAGATTTTAAGAGAATTGGTGTGATTGGAGAGAAGGTGCGACCAAATTCAAAACTTGTATGTATTGATCATCATCCCCCTAAAGAGGACCACCCATTTGACTTAAATATAATAGATATGAACGCTCCTGCGACTGGATATATGTTATGGAAATATTTCCAACATATTAATTATCTTGAGCCCAAGCTCTCAATAAAAATTGCTAATGGTCTCTATGCTAGTGTTGTTACAGATACAGGTTCATTTAAATATCAATCAACAACTTCTGATACGCATATTATGGCTGCATATTTGCTTGAATGTGGTGTTGATGGCTATGACATACAGAGAAGTATCTATGAGCAACAGCCAATTTCTCAAATAAATCTTTTGGGAAAGGTAATAAGAGATTTAAACTTTTCTAAGAATGGGAAAGTGGTCTGGACTATAATTACGCAGGATATGCTATTAGATGCAAATGCGAATGATGATGATGCTGGTGGATTTACTGAATATTTAAGAATGATTGAAAATGTAGAAGTGTCATTTATGATAAGAGTTAATAAGAATACGCATAGAATAAACTTTAGATCTAGTGGTAATATAATAATTAATGATATTGCAATGTCTTTTGGTGGAGGAGGTCATAAATTTGCAGCAGGTGCCCGCATTAATGATATGAAAACAGAAAAAATACTGCATAATATTGCTCAATTATTGAATAAAAAGATACCTGGAGAATTTAATGTCAATTAAATCAGATATATGGATAGAAAAAATGTCAAAATATCATGATATGATTGAGCCATTCGAATCTGAACAAGTAAAAAATGGGCAGATATCATTTGGTTTATCCTCATTCGGTTATGATATTAGGGTATCGGATGAATATAAAATATTTACTAATATTAATAATAGCATAGTAGATCCTAAAAATTTTGATGCAAATTCATTTATAGATTTTCAAGGTGATGTGTGTATAGTTCCTCCAAACAGTTTTGCTTTAGCAAGGAGCATTGAATATTTCAGAATACCTCGTGATGTACTTACAATCTGCGTAGGCAAGTCAACTTATGCTCGTTGTGGAATTATTGTAAATGTCACTCCTTTTGAACCAGAGTGGGAGGGGTACGTAACCCTTGAAATATCTAATACAACACCTCTTCCTGCCAAAATATATTCAAATGAAGGCTTGTGCCAGGTTCTCTTTTTTCAATCTGACGAAGAATGTAGAACCTCTTATAAAGATAAATCTGGTAAATATCAGAAACAAAGAGGTATCACTCTACCTAAAATAAAGGATGCTACTCATTGCGAATAACAATTGCTAAGGATGCAGGATACTGCTTCGGCGTTAGAGATGCTGTAAATATGGCTTATGATGCTGCTGATAAAAATGGCAATGTATATATGCTTGGGTCGATAGTTCATAATGAAAAAGTTGTAGATGATCTTAAAAATGCAGGCGCCAAAATTGTCCGAAATCTTTCAGATGTACCTAATGGGAGTCCTATATTATTCCGTGCTCATGGAACTTTCAATTCACTATGGGAAGAGGCAAATACTAAAAACATGAAAATTATTGATGCGACATGTCCTTTAGTATATGAAATCCACCATGAGGTTAAGCGTTTAGCAGAAGATGGACGTCAGATAATCGTTATCGGTGACCACGGTCATGATGAGGTTATTGCTATCGCCAATCAAGTTAAAAACTCAATTATTATATCCAACCAAGATGAAGCAACAGAATTAACTAAATATAAAAAAGCTGGTGTCGTAAGCCAATCTACACAAGATATTGAAAACGTGCAAAAAATAATTAATATATTAATGACAAAAGTATTTGACCTTCATTTTGTAAATACCATCTGTTTTCCTACTAAACGCAATCATGAGCAAATCAAACAAATGGCATCAGAAAATGATGTCATGTTAATTATAGGTTCGTTTACTAGTGCAAATTCTAAAAGGCTAACTCAGTTATCGCTAGAGCAGAATAATAAATCATATCAAGTGATAGGCGCAGATGATCTAGATCCAAATTGGTTTGTAGAGGTAGATACTGTTGGAATTTCTGCGGGTGCTTCTACGCCTGACTATCTGATCAACGAAGTTAAAAAGGCAATATCTAACATTTATGAGGAGGAATTATGGGAAAAGGAACATACGAAATTAAAGTTGGCTTAGCTGAAATGCTTAAGGGAGGTGTAATTATGGATGTTACAACTTCAGAACAGGCAATAATAGCAGAGGAGTCTGGTGCAGTGGCTGTCATGGCTTTAGAAAGGATTCCTTCAGATATAAGAATAGATGGTGGTATTGCACGTATGTCAGATCCACAGATGATAAAGGAAATCCAAGAAGCAGTATCAATTCCAGTTATGGCAAAATGCCGGATTGGTCATTTTGCAGAAGCACAAATCTTAGAAGCACTTCAAGTAGATTTTATTGATGAGAGTGAAGTTTTGACTCCTGCAGATGACAATAATCACATTTATAAACATACTTTCAAAGTTCCATTTGTATGTGGTGCACGTAACCTAGGTGAAGCACTAAGAAGGATTGGAGAAGGCGCAGCTATGATACGTACAAAAGGTGAGGCTGGATCAGGTAATATTGTTGAGGCAGTTAGACATATGCGAAGTATTGTGAATGATATACAATTACTCACAACATTAAATACTGACCAACTGATGTCAACAGCCAGAGATATGAAGGCTCCATTTCCTCTTGTTGAGCAGGTCGCAAAAATTAAGAAATTGCCTGTACCAAATTTTAGTGCAGGTGGAATAGCTACTCCTGCTGATGCATCCCTTATGATGCAGCTAGGCGCAGAATCAGTCTTTGTTGGATCCGGTATATTTAAATCTGAAGATCCTGTCAGAAGGGCAAGTGCAATTGTAGAATCAGTTACATATTATGATAATTCTGATAAATTGGCAGAGGTCTCTGGAGGTTTAAAACAAGCCATGAAAGGTTTAGATATTTCTGAAATACCTGAGGATCAAATGATGCAGGTGCGTGGATGGTAGTCAATCTAGGTGTTCTTGCCCTACAAGGAAATTTCCAGCAGCATAAGCATATTTTGCAATCTTTAGGAGCTAATACAATTTATGTAAGATATCCTGAAGAATTAGATAAATGTGATGGATTAATAATTCCAGGTGGTGAATCTACAACAATGTCAATACAAATCAACAGAAATGCTCTTAGAGAGCCATTGATACAATTTTCTAGTAAAAAATCTATTTTAGGTACATGTGCCGGCATGATAATGCTTTCCACTGAAAATTCATCTAATAATGTTGATCCTTTAGGCCTAATGGATTTTTATATTAATAGAAATGCATGGGGAAGACAGATTAACTCATTTAGTGATCAGCTTAAATTAAATTTTGATAAAACAAATGATTTTGAAGGAATATTTATTAGATCACCAAGAATTTCAAAAATTGGGAAAGATATTTCAGTATTGGCGACTTATAAAGATGAACCAGTGATGATTACAGATGGGAGGCATTGTGTATGTTCGTTTCATCCTGAATTAGGCAATGATTATCGTATTCATTCATATTTTTTGGATCAGATAAATGTCTGATCGACCTGTACTTAGTAAAATTTCTTCCCCCTCTGATTTAAAAGAGCTAAACAATGAAACATTAAAAAAACTATCTGTTGAAATTTCTAGTTATATCCAAGAAGTTGTAGAAAAGGTCGGAGGGCATTACTCTTCACCCCTTGGAGTTGTGGATTTGACTATTGCATTGCACTATGTATATAATTCCCCAGTAGATAAATTAATCTGGGATGTGGGACATCAGGCATATGCTCATAAAATTATTACAGGAAGACAAAAAGAATTTGCTAATATGCGTACTAAGAATGGTATTAGTGGATTCTTAAAAAGGGATGAAAGTCCCCATGATATTTTTGGTGCTGGACATGCAAGTACATCTATTTCTGCAGCATTAGGATTTGCACATGCAAGGGATTGGAATAATACTAATGAACAAGTGATTGCAATTATTGGCGATGGAGCCATGACGGGTGGGCTTTCTTATGAAGGTATTAATAATCTTGGATACCACAAAACACAATTGACAATGGTTTTAAATGATAACTCTCATTCAATATCCAAATCTGTAGGCGCATTGTCTCACTATTTAACTCGTGTTGTAACAAATCCGACATATAATCGTATACGCAATGATATATGGGATTTATCAGGGAAACTTCCAATGTCTGCACATATTAGGAAAATTCTTCGAAAGACAGAAGAGGGAATTAAGGGCTATTTAACACCTGGTGCATTATTTGAAGAATTGGGCTTACGATATATAGGTCCAGTGAACGGCCATAATTTACAAGATCTGATTCGAGTCTTTACTGCAGTAAAAGAAATGAATACCCCTGTATTAGTACATGTTTATACACATAAAGGCAAGGGGAATAAATTAGCAGAAAAAGATGCTATAAAATATTACAGTATGAGTGGCAATCAACAGCCTAGTAATGGTATTGCTGCGCCTGATTATTCCAATGTATTTGGACAGTCAATTATACAGATTGCAGATAATGATGATAAAGTTGTGTGTGTTACAGCTGCTATGGAAATTGGAACTGGGATGACGCCATTTATTAAAAAATATCCAGAACGTTATGTTGATGTAGGTATTGCTGAAGAGCATGCTGTTACATACTCGGCAGGATTGTCTGCTGCCGGCTACAAAGTTATAGTCCCAATATATTCTACGTTTATGCAAAGGGCTTACGATCATATTTTTCATGATGCATTGCTTCAGAATTTACCCTTAGTATATTGTATGGACAGAGCGGGTTTAGTAGGACCGGATGGCCCCACTCACCATGGTGTTTTAGATATTGCGTTCATGCGCTCTCTTCCTGGCATGATAGTTACTGCTCCTAAAGATGGGAATGAATTAAGGAATCTGCTTGCAACTGGTATACAATCAGGAAAAAATTTCTCAATACGTTATCCTAAATCGACAAGCATTCATTTTGACAAAAATACTAATCCTGAAATATTAAATATTGGAGATTGGGAAGTATTAATTAAAGGTGAAAAAACAGTAATTCTAGCTGTTGGATCCATGGTGGGTATGGTAATGAATTCATTAGAATCCATTATAGATAAAATTGAATATACACCTACAGTTATTAATGCTCGATTTATCAAACCCATCGATATTAAAATGCTTTTTAATCTATGTGATAGCCATGAGAATTTTATTTCAATTGAGGAGGGGATATTAGCAGGTGGTTTTGGTTCTGCTATAGGTGATTTTTTACATGATAATAAATTGCAAAATACTTTATATCGATTGGGAATCCCTGATCAGTTCGTTCCTCATGGTACTCGGGATGAATTGTTAATAGAATTAGGCTTAACACCAAATAACATAATTTCAATCCTAAAGGAGCATTCGCTTTTATATGCCTAATAAATTTTCTGAATCTGAAAAGAAATGGAAAATTAATGCAGATAATTCCACAGAGCGGAACTACAGCTTTAAATCTGCTTCAGGTGGAGTTGTAGACTTATTATATTATCCAGATGCTGATGAAAATAATTACTGCAAAAATTTAAATTTCCCAGGAGAATATCCATATACTAGAGGGATTCATTCTAATCTTTATAGAGGGAAATTGTGGACAATGCGTCAATTTGCTGGATTTGGCACTCCTCATGAAACAAACAGGAGATTTAAATATTTATTAAAGCAGGGGCAGACTGGGCTGTCTGTTGCTTTTGACATGCCGACTCTTATGGGATATGATGCAGATCATGATATATCTAAAGGTGAAGTGGGAGTATGTGGTGTTTCAGTTAGTTCATTAAAAGATATGGAGATTTTATTTGATGGTATTGATTTATCAAAAATATCGGTTTCTATGACTATCAATGGTCCTGCTATGGTGATATTTGCATTCTACATTGCTGTCGCACAAAAACAAGGAATAGATGTATCGAAAATTAATGGAACACTTCAAAATGATATTTTGAAGGAATATATTGCTCAAAAGGAATGGATATATCCACCCAAAGAATCCATGCGTATCATCATGGATATGATTACATACTGCACAAAAGAAATGCCTAAGTATAACACAATTTCAATTAGTGGTTATCATATTAGGGAAGCGGGTTCCACTGCAGTACAGGAATTAGCATTTACTTTAGCTAATGGTTTTTGCTATGTAGAACATGCTATACAATCGGGCCTTGATGTAGATATTTTTGCACCTAGATTATCATTCTTTTTTAATTCTCACTTAGATTTTTTTGAAGAAATAGCTAAATTTAGAGCAGCTAGAAGAATATGGGCTAGGGTTATGAAAGAAAAATATGGGGCTAAATCTGAAAGGTCTCTAAAGCTTCGTTTCCATGCGCAAACAGCTGGGTTTAGCCTCACAGCGCAGCAACCAGAGAATAATATCAGTCGAACAGCTTTTCAGGCACTAGCTGCTGTAATTGGCGGCGCACAATCATTGCATACAAATTCTATGGATGAAACACTTGCATTGCCATCTGAAAAAGCTGCAGAGATAGCTTTAAGAACTCAGCAGTTGATTGCTTTTGAAACTGGCGTAGCAAATGTGGTTGATCCTCTTGGAGGATCGTGGTATATAGAAAAAATGACAGATAAAATGGAAAAAGGTGCCTGCAAATATTTTGATGAAATTGATGAATTGGGAGGAGTGATTCAGGCAATTGAAATTGGTTATTTCCAACGTGAAATAGCTGAAGCTGCTTCAGATTATCAGAGGAGAGTTGATTCAAAGCGACGCATAGTTGTAGGTGTAAATGATTTTACTAACGATTCTGAAGATAGTAAAATCCCAATCCTAGAAATTAGCAAAGAAGTGCAAAGCGAACAGATTAATTCATTGAATCAACTGAAGGAATTAAGGAATTCGACAGATGTAGCAAAATGCCTTTCAGATATAACTGATGCTTCTAGGAGTACGCAAAATCTCATTCCCCTTATCATTCAAGCAGCAAAATCATATGCAACATTGGGTGAAATAGTTGGCTCTATGAAGGTTGTATTCGGAGATTGGCATGAAAAGGCAATTATCTAATATAATATAGTTTCAAATTAGATTAACATTTATCATCATAAAACTTAATACTGAAATTATCACATAATATAAAAATGAACGAATTATCTAATAATTTCAGGCATTCACGTCCATTTACAATAGGTGTCGAAGAAGAATATATGCTATGTCACCCTGAGACGGGTGAATTAATAAATCGTGCTGATGAAATCATTAATGATTTGCCTCCTGAGCTTAAGAATAGATATAGCTATGAATTAATTTTATCTGAAATAGAGATAAATACATCAATCTGCAAAAATGTATCGGAAATCATTGATGAGATTATTTTTCTACGGAATGCTACACGTAAATTAGGCGAAAAATTTGATTTTAGAATTGGAATTAGTGGAACACATCCAACTGCAGTGTGCAAAGATCAGAAATTTGTCGATAATGATTCCTATCAGTGGGTTGCAAAACAATTAAATTATTACGCACGACGTAATGTAACTTTTTCAACACATGTACATATTGCCGTAGATAATGCTGAATGTGCTATCCATGTTACAAATGCTCTGCGTCGATGGATTACACCTCTTCTAGCTTTAAGTACAAACTCCCCATTTTTTGAAGGTGAATTAACAAGTCTAAGATCTTCAAGAACTTTCCAATTCGGTGTATTCCCTAGGACAAATATACCTGTGAGATTTAAAGATTTTAATGAGTACAAAAAACTTGTCAATAATTATTTGATTACAGATACAATTGAGAAACCCAGGCAAATATGGTGGAAGATAAGGCCCCATATTAACTTTGGTACAATAGAGTTTAGAATATGTGATACACAACGTAATATACGTAATATAGAGATGTTAACAGCATTATCTCAAGCATTGGTACATCAATCTGTAGAAGATTATTACAATGGTGAACTTGTTGAATTATTTAATATGGAGTATCTCTATGATGGATTGTGGAAAGCTGCTAGGTTCCCATTATCTGTTAAAATGATTGACCCTGTAACAGCCAAATTAAGCACAATTACGGATCAAATAAATATTATGGTTGAATATGTACGAGAATCACTGCAACATTTTAACACCTTGCATGTTCTAGATAGAGTGAATAAAATTTTAAGTTCTGGAACAGAAGCAGATGACCAGATAGAAGTATATAATCAATCTGGGTTTAATGGTTTGAAACAATATTTAATGAATAACACTGAATTTCAAATGAATTAAATAAGGAGTATAGTTAATGTCAAGGAAAGTTGTTCACGTAGTAGGAACCGGTACCATAGGAGAGCCCCTCATTGGCCTTTTGTGTGATTTTAAGGAAGATCTTGGTATAGATGAGGTTACATTTCATAAGAATACACCTTTGACTACAGATCGATCTAAAGTTAGAAGTTTAATGAATAGAGGCGCTAGATTAACCACTCATGATGATAGATTTGATGGTTTTAATGCTATTGGACTTAAACCAGAATTTAATACAGAATCTGCTATAGATCGTGCTTCTGTTGTTATAGACTGTACCCCAAAAGGATTTGGCCATGACAATAAAAATAAATATTATGAAAAATATCTTCATAATACACAAGGCTTTATAGCTCAAGGAAGTGAATTTGGATTTGGTAAAATGTATGCAAGAGGAATTAATGATAGTGCTTTAATATATGGTGAAGATAAATTTGTCCAAGTGGTCTCATGTAATACACATAATTTGTCTACAATAGTAAATAATATTGCTTTAACTGAAGGTGAAGATAATTTGATTGAGGGAAGATTTAATTTAATTCGAAGGTCCAATGATGTAAGCCAATCAAGCAAATTTATACCTTCTCCGCAGGTAGGAAAGCATCAAGATGAAAATTATGGGACTCATCATGCACGTGATGCGGCACAACTCTTTAATACACTTAATTTAGATTTAAATTTATTTTCTTCAGCAATGATAGTTAATACTCAATACATGCATATATTACACTTCCATTTAAAAGTTAAAAACCCTACAACTATACAAAAAATAATTACCAAATTAGATGAGATTGATCTGATTGCAACTACTGATAAAATGAATGCAAACGAAGTATTTAGCTTTGGTAGAGACCATGGCCATTTTGGACGCATCTTGAATCAAACAGTAGTTTCTATACCATCATTAAATGTTAGAAATAATACTGAAATCACTGGGTTTTGCTTTACACCTCAAGATGGTAATTCAATATTAAGTACTATTGCAATTACTGAATGGTTCCTTTATCCTCATTCTTATGATAGCAAAATACAATGCCTTGCACCATACTTTTTTGATGAAGTTTAAATATATAATATTTTATAATTTGCATGAATGAAATAGTAGAAAATAAAATAAAAATTTATGCAGAAAATATAAATAAAACCTTAAAAGAATTATCAATATTAGTGTCATTTTCTGGTGGAATTGATAGTATAGTTTTATCATCAATTTTAATTGACATTAAAAAAAGAGTTGGATTCAATTTAGCATTAATACATTTCAATCACAATGCCCATTATAAGGCACAACAAATGGAAGAGTTTTGTGAAAATTTTGCAAGGCTAAATTATATTAAGTATTATCGAACAATATTTACATTTGATAATGATTTAAATTTTGAATCAACTGCAAGGTTTAAACGTTATCAAACTCTATACAGTGAAGCTCATCGGTTGGACTGCGACATCATTCTTACAGCGCATCATAGAGACGACCAAATTGAAACATTGTATATGAAAAAAATAGATAGAGCAGACTGGATTTCCAAAATTGGTATACGGGAGTGTATGGGAAAAATTATGCGCCCAATGCTAGATATTAGCAAAGTAATGATAATAGATTATGCAAAAATAAATAATTTAACCTGGATTGATGATCCATCTAACAACGACAATTCTATACGTAGAAATTATATACGCAATCTTCAACTTCCAGCTATAATGAAAGAATCTCCAAACCTTGCGGAAGAACTGCTTTCTGAGTCTGTATCTTGTAGTAAAAAAATGGGTTCAGTATTATCCAGCTTTAGTAATAAAGAAAAGATATTTATCCAAGAATCTTCCGATCTCTACATAAAAATTAGCCTAGAAGAGCTAATTAAACTTAGTTTGGAAGAAAGAAAACTCTTCTTATATTGGTCTATAAAGAATAATTTTAAAATAGATATATCTAGTCATAGTCGTCACTTTTGGCTTGAATTTTATAAATATTTATGTAATTCAGATACAGGATCTAAATATTTTATTGATGATATAACATGCTTTGTGAATAGATCAATAATGTCCCTAATAATTACTCCTATAAATTTTAGAAATCGTCCTGCAAAGATTCCATTGTTGTTCAATAAAAAATGGTATAATTCAATTTTTAAAATAAAAGATATAAATTGTATTAAATTGTCAAAATCAAAAGTAAACTTTGTTATTCCAGAAGATATGTTTAATAATGGGCTACATTTAAGACAATGGAATAAAGGAGATAAAATTCTTCTTTCTACAACAAAAAAGCATTCATTGATTAGTGATTTATTTATAAATAATAAATTCTCAAGATTGGATAAATTTATCCACCCAATTGTAGTAGATAGTTTAGATAAAATAGTATGGATTCCTGGTATAGCTCATGGTGATATTAACATAAACAATGGTTTAAGTAAACTGAAGAATATAGAATGGGTTCAGGCATAATAATACCAGAAGGATACCCTTTTTCCGGTAGTTCATTGATTGAAATAATATCACCCGAGGAAGTGCAGGTTAGAGTTGCTGAAATTGGCTATGAAATTTCTCAAAAATATAGAGACACCGTACCAATCATTATTGGGGTTTTGAATGGTGCCTTCATATTTATGGCTGATTTAATTAGAAATTTAAATATAGAATTTGAAGTAGATTTTATAAAAATTGATTCCTACGATAATGGGACGCAAAGTACAGGTACAGTCCGACTTTTAAAAGATATTAGTGCAGATATTACAAACCGCGACGTTATTGTTGTTGAAGATATTGTTGACACAGGTTTGTCATTGAAATTTTTGAAACACCGGATGGAAGATGCATCGCCAAAATCATTATCTTTTACATCATTTCTATATAAACCAAAAGTGGCAAATAAAGATATTGCAATAGATTGGATTGGGTTTAATATTGATGATCAATATGTAGTAGGTTATGGACTTGATTTAAAGCAAATATTTCGTGGTTTGCCAGGAATTTATGTCATTAACGATAAGGATGAAATTAATAAGAATTGAAGAAAAAGAACAAAAAGAAAAATCCTCAAGAAATATGGAAAACACTGGGTGGCAATATATTGATTTGGTTGTTGATTATTATAATGTCAATTACAGCACTCCAGTTTTTTTCAACCGATTATAAACCTCTAACTATTGATTATACTGAGTTTCAAAGATATGTCGATAGTAATATGGTTGAATCTGGTATAATAATTGGAAGAACATTTAAGGGATCATTCAAGGAAGCGATTATAGTTGAATCTTCTGAATTGTCTAAACCAAGAGAAGTTATAAAATTTACTACAGTACTACCTGAAGTAACTGATGAAATGACTATCTTGTGGAGAGATAGGGGAATTAATTGTCGTTTTGAAGAACAAACTCCAGGTGTTTTTGATTATCTTCTCCAATTTTCACCCTGGCTTCTTATCATATTTTTCTGGTTTTTCCTTATGCGTAAAATGCAAGGAGGTGCTGGCCAGAATGGTATATTTAATTTTGCAAAAAGTAGAGCAAAAATAATTTCACCTGACAATCCTAAAACTACTTTTAATGATGTCGCGGGGTGTGATGAAGCTAAAGTTGAATTGCAGGAAATTGTAGAATTCCTTAAACACCCATCAAAATATAAAAAATTGGGTGCTAAAATACCAAGAGGTGGGTTATTATTGGGGCCTCCCGGGACTGGTAAGACGCTGCTTGCAAAAGCTGTTTCAGGAGAAGCAAATGTACCTTTTTTTACTATAAGTGGTGCTGAATTTGTAGAAATGTTTGTTGGAGTAGGAGCATCCAGAGTTAGAGATTTATTTGAACAAGCAAAACGAAATGCTCCGAGTATTATTTTTATCGATGAAATTGATGCTGTGGGAAGGCATCGTGGTGCTGGCTTAGGAGGAGGCCATGATGAAAGAGAGCAGACATTAAATCAGATTTTAGTTGAGATGGATGGTTTTGATACTGATGATAGTGTAATTCTACTAGCTGCAACTAATAGGCCAGATGTATTGGATAAGGCTTTATTGCGCCCAGGAAGATTTGATCGCCAGATAGTTGTCGATGTCCCTGGCGTTGGCGGAAGAGAAGATATATTAAAAATTCATTCAAAAGGAGTTCCAATGGATAAATCTGTAAACCTTAAAGTTTTAGCCAAGGGTACGCCAGGTCTTGTAGGAGCAGATTTAGAAAATCTAGTTAATGAGGCAGCCCTTTTTGCAGCTAGAAAAAATAAAAAAATAGTATCAATGATAGATTTTGAAGATGCTAAGGATAAGGTTATGATGGGTGTAGAAAGAAAAAGCATGATTCTAACGCCACATGAGAAGAAAGTTACGGCATTCCATGAGGCAGGTCATGCACTTGTTGCACATTTTACTGAAGGCGCAGATCCTGTACATAAAATAACTATTATTCCAAGAGGATTAGCACTTGGAATTACAGCTCAACTTCCAGAAGATGAGAAACATAATTATCAAAAACAATACCTATTAGGGCGACTTGACATTTTGATGGGTGGACGATGTGCTGAAAAATTAATTTTTAATGATACCTCAACAGGTGCAGGGAATGATATTGGTAGTGCAACAGATATTAGTAGGAAAATGGTTTGTGAATGGGGGATGAGTAATCGGATAGGGCCGCTATCATTCGGTAAAAAATCAGAAGAAGTATTTTTAGGGAGAGAAATATCTCATGCTAGAGATTATAGCGATGAGATATCACAAATTATTGATGAGGAAATTACATCATTTGTTAAACTGGCTGAAGAAAATGCTACCAGTATATTGACTGAACATATAGATGAATTAAATAGAATAGCAGATGCCTTACTTGAATATGAGTCAATTAATGGCGATGAAATGAAACAGCTAGTTAAAGGTAATCCCATTGTGAGATCGGAACCTGAAATAATAGAAAAAAAAGTAAGAAGGCGCAGAAGAAAACCTAATAAAAAATCAAAAGCTGAAACAAAAATTTCACAAAATATTATTACTAAGCCTGCCACCTGATGCCTGACAATACAAATAATATTCCTAAAATAATGGGGATATTGAATGTAACACCTGATTCTTTTTTTCAAGATAGTCGATTAGACAACCTGTTGCCAGAGAACTTTAATTTTAATAATGCAGATATTTTAGATGTTGGGTTTGAATCATCACGTCCTGGAGCAATGCCTGTAACTGAACAAGATGAAATTAAAAGGTTAGATTATTTTCTGCATAACTTTCATCCAATTCATGATATGCTATCAATTGATACCTATAAACCAGCTGTTGCAAGGCTAGCTCTTGAAAATGGTTTTAATATAATTAATGACATAAAGGGAGGAGGAGAAGATGGCGAAATGCTCGAAATAGCCTCTTTCTTTAATTGTCCTATTATTATTATGCATATGAAAGGATATCCTCTTACAATGCAAAATAAACCTTATTATGATAATATAATTGATGAATTATTGTATTATTTTGAAAACAAAATAGCACTTGCTAAGCAAATTGGTTTATCAGATGAACAAATTATTTTAGATCCTGGAATTGGATTTGGTAAGCGAGTGGTAGATAATGATATTATCATAAATAATATATCTAAATTGAAGAATTTTGGTTTTCCAGTTTTGGTTGGCGTATCTAGAAAATCTTTCTTAAGTGTTGATGATGATAGTTCTGAAAAGCGTCTCTCTGCTAGTCTTGGAGTGAGCACTCTAGCTGTGTTAAATGGAGCAAATATTATACGAACCCATGATATTGAAGAAACATACCGAATGTTGACAGTGATAAATCGGGTCCAACAATCAAGATATCATTCAGCAAGAATCTCTTAATATATGAAATATGATATAAGGGGATTCCTTAATACTTTTGAAATATGTAAAGCTAGATATCAAGAAATGCGGAGGTATCTTTGACAAAATATCTATCCAAAAATCTATTGCCAAACTTCAATTGCATACTACAGATGCAGATTTTTGGAAAAATAATCAGACAGCTCAAAGAATTCTCAAAGAAATAAGTCGATTGGAAGGAGAATTGAAGATGTGGGATGACTTAGAAGAAAATTTCAACGAGATAGAATCATATATAGAATTACTAAAAGAAGGAGAGGATATAGTAGAGGAAGCAGAACATTCTCTGAACTCTTTTAGTAATTATATAGAAAAAGTTCAATTACACAAACTTTTAAATGAATCCGATGACCATCGTAATGCAATCTTGACCATTCATCCAGGAGCAGGAGGCACTGAATCACAGGATTGGGCAAGCATGTTATTTCGTTTGTACACCAGATGGTGCGAGCGAAACGGATTTAGAATTAAAATCCTTGATTACCAGGATGGCGATGAAGCAGGTATTAAGGATGTTAGTATTGAAGTTACTGGCGACTATGTATATGGTAATATAAAAGCAGAACGAGGAGTACATAGGTTGGTGAGAATTTCTCCATTTGATAGTAACTCTAAGCGTCATACATCATTTGCCTCAGTATTTATATACCCTGTAATCGACGATGATGTAAATATTACAATTGAAGATAAAGATATTAGAATCGATACTTATCGTGCAAGTGGAGCTGGGGGACAGCATGTAAATAAAACAGATTCGGCTGTAAGAATTACGCATATAGAAAGTGGAATGGTTGTGCAGTGTCAAAATGAAAGGAGTCAACTAAAGAATAAGAATACGGCTTTGAAAATGTTAAAAGCAAGGTTGTATCAGCAGAAAATAGAAGAAATTTCTACATCGCATAAAAAATTATCAAACCAAAAAAAAGAGATAGGCTGGGGGAATCAAATACGTTCTTATGTTTTTCATCCTTATAACTTGGTCAAAGACCATCGGACAAAGTATGAAACGTCTAATATTCAAGCCGTAATGGATGGTGATATAAATGATTTTATACGAGCTTACTTATTAGAAAAATTGAGCAATTAAATTATGAATGAAAAGAAAAATTTAAAAGAGATTATTAAATTCAGATATGAAAAGCTTGAAAAGATTAAGCAAGCAGGATATAATCCTTATGCGTATAATTATCAAAAAACACATGATATCAAGGATATAATTAAAAATGGTCAATTAGGAATTGGGGATCATGTCTCAATTGCTGGTAGAATAATTTCATTCAGGAAAATGGGAAAAGCTAGTTTTGCCCATATACAGGATCAAGATGGAAAAATCCAAATATATCTTAAAAATGATTTATTGCCTGAAAATATATATGATGATATTGTTCGCAATCTTGATTTAGGAGATATTATTGGTTGTAATGGAGATCTATTTATTACAAAAATGGGTGAACTATCAATTAAAGCTAGTGATTTAAATATTTTATCAAAGAATATACGTCCCTTACCAAATATAAAAGAAAAGGAAGGAGCGGCATTTAATGCATTTGAAGATAAGGAATTAAGGTATAGGCATCGTCAACTAGATTTGATTGTTAATCCTGACATTAAGTCTATATTTAAAAAAAGAGCTCGTATCATTTCATTGGTTAGAGAATTCCTAGATAAGAATAGTTTTATTGAAGTTGAAACTCCAATTCTTCAACCAGTCTATGGTGGAGCCTCAGCGCGTCCTTTTACAACTTACCATAACACTCTTGAGCAGTCATTTTATCTACGTATTGCAGATGAATTATACTTAAAACGCTTAATAATTGGAGGATTCGAAAAAGTATATGAATTAGCTAAAAACTTTAGGAATGAAGGTATAGATAGGACTCATAATCCTGAATTTACTTCTTTAGAATATTATCAAGCATACTCCGATGTTTATGAGATGATGGAATTTACGGAAAATTTATTTAAATATATTGCTGAAAATACAAGACAGTCACAATTTGATTTTAATGGTAATGCCATAGATATGACTAAACCTTTTAAAAATTGTTCTTTATTTAATCTCCTTAAGGAGTATTCAGGTAAAGATCTTTCAAAATGCACAAAAGAACAATTACTAACTTTTGCTAAATCTAAATCCCTTGATATAAATATTGAAATGAACTATGGGCAGGTCCTTGATAAGATATTTGGTGAATTAGTAGAGCCACATCTTAATGAACCCATCTTTGTTACAGATTATCCAAAAGCCATTTCTCCACTTGCGAAAGAGTCAAGACATGGCTATGACAGACTAGTCGAACGATTTGAATTATTTATTTCTGGAATGGAATTTGCTAATGCTTTTAGTGAATTAAATGATCCAATAGAACAGAGACATCGCTTAGAGGAGCAGGTAAAACTTCGTGAAGCTGGCGATGAAGAAGCGCATATTGTGGATGAAAATTTTTTACAGGCTATGGAAACTGGAATGCCTCCTACAGGAGGAGTTGGCATTGGTATTGACAGATTGGTTATGATGTTTACTCAGCAAAATTCTATTAAGGATGTGATACTCTTCCCAACAATGCGTAGCGAATAGGAATGAAATTATTATTCCGGATTGCTTTGCGTCATCTTTGGTCAAAACATAATTTTGGTTTTTTATCATTTTCTACATTGCTTAGCATAGTTGGATTAATGCTAGGAGTGTCTTCACTTATAGTAATTTCCTGTATATCTGATGGATTTAATGAAATAATCAATTCTAAGTTATCTGGAATTGATGGACACATAAGAGTACGTAGTTATTTCAGCGATACAATGAATCAGGATAATTATAGGGAAATTGATTCTATGCTTAACTTTTCTTCTAACTATATTAAATATAGATTCCCTTATATTGAAAAACATGCAATTTTACGTACTGCCAACATATCAGAAGGTGTTATAATTTATGGTGTAGAAGAAGATGCCCTAGAAAAAATATTTCACCTTGATCAATTTAGTAATATGGAAACCAAATTTGAAGATGAAAATAGTATTATTATTGGTAATAAGTTGGCTGATATAATGAATATTAAAATTGATGAAGAGATTGTATTGTTGGACCCTTTAAAAATAGCCGCAGAAAATATATTTAGAGCAAAAAAATTAACATTAATCAATACATTTGAAACCAATTTTCCAGAATATGATCGTATATTAACCTTTATTCCATTAGAAACAGCGCAGAAATATTTTAATTATGGAGATAATTTCTCAGGAATGATAATGAGTGTTAATGATCCTTTAGATGTAGCTAAAGCGGATATGATATTATCTGATATTTTAGATATGAAACCTTATGTCACCTATACTTGGGAAGATAGGCATGCTAGTTTGATCAATTGGCTTAATGTTTATGATATACCAATCAAATTGATCATGTTTTTTATTACTATCGTAGCTATCTTTAATATTGGCGCAACCTTATGGATGATCATAATTGAAAAAACAAGAGATTTTGGTATTCTCCAATCATTAGGGCTAAAGAAATACCATTTATCTTATATTATAATGATTGAAGGAGTTGTAATTGGTTTAATAGGTTCAGTTTTTGGAGCCATTGTGAGTTTTTTATTTATTAAGCTTGAAGATTTATTTCATTTCATTAAACTTCCTAATGATATTTATTTCATGGATTATTTACCAGTAAAAATTTCTCTGATATATTTTATAATATATCCAATTGTTGCGGTTCTATTTACAATGCTCTTTACCTGCTTACCTTTATACAGGGCTTCAAAGATTCCGCTTTCTGATGCAGTGCGTTATGAATAAACTTAGACTTTTATCCAAGTTTATTATTAGCCGAGGAAGTAATAAAACATATAATTGGAATCTATTATTCCCATTTGCAGGCGCTATAATTGGATGTATGACAGTTGCATTAACTTACTCAATTATGGAGGGAATGGAATTTGCAATATTTACAACATTGGAAGAAGTGTCGTTCCCTGCAAGGCTAAATAATATATCCTCTGTAAATAAAATTGACTTCAATAAATATCTAAAGGATCAATCTATTAGGTTCCAAAAAGGCAAAAATGCACAGGTAATGATCATGAATAAGGAAAATTTCCGATTAGTAACTATTCATGGAATTGAGGAATTTAGTGAATATAAAAACAAGGTTTTTAAAGAGCTCATGATTAGTGGTATTGAATCGGGAAGTTTGCCAGAAATATATATAGGAAGATCATTATCAGTTAAATTGGATATATCTCTTGGCGATACAGTGACTATAGTACATCCAGAAACAATTAATATTTTTAGTGGAATGCCTTCCCAGCGGGGAATGGTTATTGGCGGTATATTTGAACTAAATATAATTGATTATGACAAAAAACATATATTTTGCCAATATGATGCAATAAAGCATTTTATCCCACATAAATATAATAACTTCTATCTTAATGAGAAATTGACTGATAGTCAAAATGTAATGCTAAATCAGGATTATCCTGCAATTAAATATCAATTATGGGAGGAAAATTATCATTCTTTTATATCAGCAATGCGATTAGAAAAATATACGTATTCTATTATTGGCTTTTTGATTATATGTATAGCAGGTTTTACACTAATGAGTATGATGAGTTTATCTGTAATACAAAAGATACCTCAAATTGGTATATTGCGAGCAATGGGAATGAAAAGTTTAGATATTGGTTATGTTTTTATGCTACAGGCACTCATAACATCAATAATGAGCTGCACTATTGGCATTCTATTAAGTATTTATATTATTTACTTAGATGGGGAATATAATCTGATAAATGCTATCTTCCCTGGAGCATTGCATTTTAATTTTCCATTATTACTAAATTCTGAATATGTAGTTATAATATATATAATTTCAATAATATTGATGTTTATTTCTGGCATATATCCTTCTTTTAAAGCTGCCAATCTCGATCCCGTAGAGTCAATTCAATTTAGTAAATAATGTATATTTTAAAAGCAGATAATATTTCAAAGATCTATAATCAGACGGGAGAAAAAGTATCAGTTCTGAATAATCTCAGTCTCTTTGTCAAAAAAGGTGAAATACTTGTCTTAATAGGACCGTCTGGCTCTGGAAAATCAACTCTGCTAAATATATTAGGGACTTTAGATACTAATTTTACTGGTAGTCTGGTAATAGATGGCATCTTAATAAAAAATGGCATGGATTTATCATCAATACGTTCTAAAAAATTAGGATTTGTATTCCAATTTCATCATTTATTGCCTGAATTTACTATATATGAAAATTTGCTCATACCAGCTATGATATCGGATAAAAACTATGATAGTACACATAAAATAGTTGGGATGCTTAAATTACTAGGTCTTAGAAAACGCAAAAACCATTATCCGAATGAAATTTCTGGTGGTGAAAGACAGCGAATAGCTGTTATGCGGGCACTCGTTAATAGCCCCTCTATTGTTCTTGCTGATGAACCAACAGGAAATTTAGATAGTGAAAATAGTCAATTGTTATTAAAATTAATGGTTAGTTTGCGAGCAAAGTATCAGCAATCATTTATTATTGCTACTCATGATCATACATTATTAGAAATTGCTGATAGAGTATTATATTTAAAGGATGGAAAAATAGAAAAGGAAATATAGAAATAAATTATGAAAGAGAATTTTTCAAAAGGGGTACAAAGAGTATTAAAATTTGCAAAGGAAGAGGCAGTCAGGCTCGGGCATAGCTATGTTGGCTCTGAACATCTACTGCTTGGTATAATTAAAGATAATAACGGAAGGGCCGCTAGCATACTTACTTCTATTGGATGTGATATTAAAGAAATGAAAGTAATGATAGAGGATATGGCAAAACCAAGTGGTGGCACAATGACTTTAGGGCATCTGCCTCTTACAAGAAGGGCAGAGCGAATATTAAGGACTACATTCAGCGAAGCTCAAAATTATAATGAAGAAGTGGCAGATCAAATGCATCTTTTACTTGCATTGGTTAGGGAAGATGATGGATTGGCGACAGAAGTTCTGAGTGCATATACGATTGATTATGAACTTTTATCTACTCTATCTACTGCAACACCTGATAAAAAGGAAAGACAATCTTCTAAAAAATCTCAAACACCTACTTTGGATCTTTTTAGCAGAGATATTTCCAAGATGGCAAATGAAGGCAAATTAGATCCTGTTATTGGGAGAGATTTAGAAATAGAGAGATTAGCTCAAATACTTTCAAGAAGAAAAAAAAATAACCCAGTTTTGATAGGAGAACCTGGTGTAGGCAAGACTGCAATAGTAGAAGGGTTAGCTCTTCGTATACATGAAAAAACAGTTCCGCATATTCTATGGGGGCAAAGAGTTATTGTATTAGACTTAGCTGGTTTGATAGCAGGGACTAAATATCGGGGCCAATTTGAAGAAAGAATGAGAACAATGATGCTAGAATTGGAAGTTAGTTCTGATGTAATAGTTTTTATTGATGAATTACATACACTTGTAGGCGCAGGAGGTGCTTCTGGTTCCCTCGATGCAGCTAATATGTTTAAACCAGCGTTAGCAAGAGGTGAAATACAAATTATTGGAGCAACAACCTTAAATGAATTTAGAAAATATATAGAAAAAGATGGGGCATTAGAAAGACGGTTTCAAAAAGTAATTGTCAATCCGCCTTCTGTGGAGTCGACAATTGAAATCTTAAATGGTATAAGAGAGAAATATGAAGATCATCATCAAGTAAACTATTCAGATGAAGCTATCCGTGCATGTACGGAGTTGAGCGATAGGTATATATCTGATAAATTTTTACCAGACAAAGCGATTGATGTCTTGGATGAAGTGGGTTCCCATGTACATATTCATAATATACATGTTCCAGAAGACATTTTAAAATTAGAAAAGAAAATTACGGAATTAAAAAAGAAAAAAGAATCTGTAATTGCAAAGCAGAAGTTTGAAGAAGCAGCTGAAATGCGAGATAAGGAGCGTAAATTAACTTCTAAACTAAATGATGAACAGAAAAAAATGGATAATGCCGATAAATCATCACGCCCAATTGTAACTGAAGATGATGTAGCGGATATTGTGGCGATGGTAACGGGAATTCCGCTTGCTAAAGTTGCGGAATCCGAAACTGAAAAATTACTTCATATGAATGATGAATTGAAGAAGTTTATAATAGGTCAGGATGACGCAATTGAAAAACTGACCAGCGCTACACAACGAGCCAGGACGGGACTTAAGGATCCTAATAGGCCA
>Ga0187827_10001011_pt1 | contig 42462 bp, 34 predicted proteins | sample ETNtaG_39_FD_167969 | JGI IMG/M metagenome (GOLD analysis project Ga0187827, IMG submission 167969) | Marine microbial and viral communities from oxygen minimum zone, Eastern Pacific Ocean - ETNP2014_SV_150_PacBio MetaG (Illumina Assembly) | ecosystem: Environmental > Aquatic > Marine > Hypoxic...
TGGTCTTAGTACTATCTTCAGACGCTCTCCAGGAAAAATAACGGCGGCCAGGCCTCCTGATAGAGATATAGAGCAATTAGAATTTGGCTTCACTTAAAAAATGGGGTAACTTCAAATTATTAATAACTTGATATTAATTCTTAATACAAAGATAACTTAATAACCTGAAAAGGTTGCACGGTGAATACAATAATTTATTTCAGCTCATAATTTACTGTTCATTAGCGAATTGTTCAGAATACTAAATTCGGCAGTAAGCAGTTTTATAATAGCTCAGTATATGTATCTTTGCGTTTGAAAATTGAACAAGAAATGGTGAATAAAAGTATACTTTAGTACTAATTAACTGCAATGAAAAAATTAAACATTTATATGTTAAAATCCTACCTTGGACCATTTGTGTTTACTTTTTTTGTTTCTCTATTCATATTATTATTACAGTTTTTGTGGAAATATATAGATGATCTTGTAGGCAAAGGATTAGAATGGTATATCATAGCAAAACTTATGTTTTATGCTTCGTCAACTTTTGTTCCACTTGCACTCCCACTTGCTGTACTACTCTCCTCCCTAATGACCTTTGGTAATATGGGCGAACATTATGAACTTGTAGCAATGAAAGCTGCCGGTATTTCATTACGAAAAGCGATGAGACCACTAGTGATACTTTCCGTAATTATTAGTGTTATGGCATTTCTTTTCTCTAATTATGTCTTGCCGGTTGCCAATCTGAAATTTGGCTCGTTACTTTATGATGTACGACAGCAAAAGTTGGCATTTAATATTAACGAAGGAATATATTATCATGGTCTTGAAGGTTTTGTGATAAGAGTTGGTAAAAAAGCAAAAGATAACAAGACGATATTTGATGTTAAAATATACAATCACTCAAAAAATCGTGGAAACTTAACAGTCACAACTGCTGAAAGAGGGACTATGCAGCTATCTCCCAACGAAAAAAGTCTCATTTTCACACTTTACAATGGAAACCGTTATAGTGAAATTATTAATGTTTCAAGATATAGAGAAAGCAGACCGTTTGAATCAACAAAATTTAAAAAACAGATTCTAAACTTCGACTTATCTCAATTTCAACTTAGCCATACTAACGAGGATCTTTTCAAATCGCACTATTCAATGCTTAATATTAAACAGTTGAACAAATCAATTGACTCCCTAAGCAAAAAGTATATAAAGTCTGAGAACCGTTATAAGGAAAATTTTTTTAGAGGATATCCGCATCTAGCAAAAATAGACACGTCTGAAACTGTAATAATTGACTCGGCCAGCCAACTACTTATTGACACAATTGTACTCCCTGTAATTTACAACTTCGAAACGAATGATAAACTTGCTATCATTGAGAATGCCCAACGGGCGGCACGTACTGCCAAAAAGAAAATTATTGACTATGAGAGAGAACTACAAACCCGTCAGCAAATAATTACAAAACATGAAGTTGCGTGGCATCAAAAGTTCAAATTATCTATCGCTTGTTTTATATTCTTTTTTATTGGCGCACCCCTTGGTGCGATAATTCGAAAAGGTGGTTTAGGGCTTCCTGTTGTTGTTTCAGTGATTTTTTTCGTACTTTATCATGTTGTGTCAATGACAGGTGAAAAAGCAGTTAAAACGGGTGAATGGAATGTTGAATTTGGTTTATGGCTCTCAACCATAATAGTTCTGCCACTAGGGCTATTCCTTACTTATAAAGCAACTACAGATGCTCAGTTAATGGATACAGATAGTTGGACTAAATTCTTTAAAAAGTTTGATTTTAAAAGAAAACAAATTGATGCATAACAAGTTAAATATCTTGTTTATCTGTAATAAATCTCCATGGCCACCTCACGAGGGAGGTCCCATTGCTATGAATAACCTTATTGAAGGAGTTGTGGCTGCTGGTCATAAAGTTAAGGTACTGGCAATAAACACAAACAAATACAATGTTGACATTTCAGATATTCCTGAGGATTATAAAAAACAAACAAATATAGAGCTTGTCTATATTGATTTAAGTCTGAAACCAATTCCCGCATTTTTAAACTTATTTACAGGAAAATCTTATCATGTAGAAAGGTTTATTTCTGATAATTTTAGAGAAAAATTAAAAGAGGTCTTGCTAAATCAAAAATTTGATATTGTTCAGATTGAGACTTTGTTTATGTCACCTTATATTGATACAATCAGGGAATTTTCTAAAGCCCCTATTGTACTAAGAGCACATAACATCGAATATTTAATATGGACACGAGTTGCATCTATAACAAGAAATCCCTTCAAAAAAGCATATCTTAAACATCTGGCTAAAACTCTAGAAAATTACGAGAAGAATATTCTTAATAAATATGATGGAATAATCCCTATATCATCAAAGGATGAGCATTTTTTTACGCAAACATCCACTAATCCGGTATTAACAATATCCTTCGGAGTGGATACATCAAACTTGAAAAACGAAGATAGTGAGTGTGAACATGCTTTGTTTCATATTGGTGCCATGAATTGGATTCCAAATCAGGAAGGTATTAAGTGGTTTCTTGATCAAGTTTGGCCAAAGGTAAATAGAGAATTACCACAATTAAAACTCTATTTGGCGGGAAGAGAAATGCCCAATTGGCTGAAGGAATTAAACCAAAATAATGTAGTAGTAGTTGGAGAAGTTCCTGACGCATATTCATTTATCAAATCAAAGTCTATTTCAATAGCACCATTATTTTCTGGAAGTGGTATTCGAATAAAAATAATAGAGAGCATGGCACTTGGTAAGGCAGTAATATCTACAACAATCGGTGCCGAAGGTATTAACTATACAGAAAATGAAAACATAATGATAGCCGATGATGCCAAATCTACAGTAGAAGCAATTAAAGAACTATACACAAACAAAGATAAGTGCGACACCATAGGAAAAAATGCTCGTTCATTAATTTTAGAAGAACACGATAATAGTAAGTTAGTTGATCGTTTGTTAAACTTCTATCACAAAATTATGTGAGGGCTATACTTTTGCTAATAATGAAAACATTTAAACCAAACTCGATTATATTTGCACTGTTATCAGGTTACTAACTTTTGGTAAATATGAGAATCTTTGTCCTTCTTTCAAGAGTGCCATATCCGTTAGAAAAAGGTGACAAACTGCGTGCTTTTAATCAAATAAAAGAACTCGCAAAAAAGAATGAACTTATACTTTGTGCCTTAAACCCTAACAAAAATCTTGATAAACAGAAAGCTTTTAGCAAACTACAACCATATTGCCATTCCATTAATTTTTTAGACCTCCCTGTACATCTTCGATTTTGGAATATGGCAGTCGCATTTTTTGATAATATCCCTATTCAAGCCGGCTATTTTTACAACAAAAAGGCAGCCAAAGAAATAAGGAGGTTAATATCCACTTATAAACCGGATCACATTTATTGCCAGTTTATAAGAACCGCAGAATATGTAAAAAACATAAATATTAAGAAAACACTTGATTATCAGGATGTTCTCTCGCATGGAATAAAACGCAGGATCAAAAAGGCTTCTTTATTTACTCTACCTTTCTTTAAAATTGAATACAAGAGGCTTCTAGTTTATGAAAGAGAAGTATTTGATTACTTCGATAATAAAACCATAATCTCAGTGCCTGATAAAGATCTTATTCCACATAAAAACAAAGAAGAAATTCATGTTATTCCAAACGGTGTTGATCATTCCTATTTTAAACCAATAAACAAGGAAAAAACTTTTGATGTATTATTTACTGGTAATATGGCATACCCACCAAATGTTGATGCAGCTGAGTACTTAATTAAAGAAATAATGCCAACTGTATGGAAAAAGATTCCAAATACTAGAGTATTACTCGCAGGTGCAAGTCCGGCAAAAAAAGTAAAATCTCTACAATCAAAACAAGTTAAAGTAACCGGATGGATGGATGACATAAGAGATGCTTATTCTTCAGCTCGTATATTTATTGCCCCCATGTGCATCGGAACCGGGCTTCAAAATAAACTTCTTGAAGCAATGTCAATGAAAATACCCTCAATAACCACGCCTCTTGCCAATGATGCTCTTCAGGCTAAAGAAGGATCGGAAATATTAATAGGTACAACCTCTTCTGAACTTGCTAATCAAATTATTGAACTGTTGAAAAACGAAAATTTCTATAATACTGTTGCTGAAAACGGATATAATTTTGTGCATAACAGCTATAGCTGGAAAAATGCCACCGAAAAACTTAACGAAATAATTAACAATAGTTAATATGATTAAGGACCTTGTATTACTTAATAGAAGCTATCGCAAATATCACAATAGTAAGAAAGTGTCAGTAAGGCAGCTGACCGACCTAATTGATATTGCAAGAATTACCCCCTCATCAAAAAACCAGCAACCGCTGAAATACTTACTAGTTACAAACGAAGATGATGTTAATCTGGTTGAAAGTCACTTAAAGTGGGCAAAATTTCTAAAGGATTGGGATGGCCCCGAAAAAAAAGAACAACCTCCTGCGTATATAATTATGTTAAATGACAAGAACCTCAACAAACAAGCTGAGATTGATTCAGGAATAGCTGCTCAAACAATACTTCTTGGTGCCGTTGAGAAAAAGTTAGGCGGATGTATATTGAGATCAGTTAACAGACCTGTTATAGCGAAACATTTTAACCTTTCATCCAACCTTGAAATTATACAAGTTATTGCTATTGGTTATCCAAATCAAAAAATTCGATTAACAACACCTAATGACACCGAATCTGTAAATTACTATGAAGGTAATGATGGCACTCATTATGTGCCAAAGCGCAAACTGGAGGATATTATTATTACTCCTGATATAACTCACTGATCAAATTTCTTTTTATCAATCTGCTTCCCAAAACTATTGAAATTTGTACTTTTGCAGCCAATCTTATGAATTAATCTATGGTACAAAAACCATCAATACCAAAAGGAACCAGAGACTTCTCACCAGAACAGATGATGAGACGGAACTATATTTTTGATACAATAAGAACGATATTTCAAAAATACGGTTATGAACCAATTGAGACTCCTGCAATGGAGAACCTATCATCTCTAACTGGAAAATATGGTGAAGAGGGAGACAGGTTAATATTTAAGGTTCTTAATTCAGGAGATTTTCTTAAAAATGTAAATCCAGAATTACTTTCAACAATAAATTCGATCAAATTAACCTCCGAAATTGCTGAAAAAGGATTACGGTATGACCTTACAGTTCCATTTGCGCGGTACGTTGTACAAAACAGAAATGACATTACTTTTCCGTTTAAACGATATCAGATTCAACCAGTTTGGCGTGCCGACAAACCTCAGAAAGGACGTTACAGAGAGTTTTATCAATGCGATATTGATGTAATAGGTTCTAACTCCTTGCTTAACGAAGTTGAGCTGATTAGAATTATTGATGAAGTATTTGAAAAACTTAATATTAAGGCTACAATTAAACTAAATAACAGAAAAATATTAAGCGCTATTGCACAAATTATTGATGCTCCGGATAAACTTGTTGAAATCACAACTGCTATCGATAAACTAGGCAAAATAGGAATTAATAAGGTTAATGAAGAATTACTTAGGAAGGGTTTAACACAGGAAAAAATTGAATTTATTAAACCAATTATAAATTTGGCTGGCAGTAATATTACAAAAATTAACAACCTTAAGGAATTATTAGTTGATAACGAAGATGGTACTCAAGGAATTACGGAATTACAAACTATCATTAATCTTATTGAAGACCTTAAACTTTCCGCCAAAGTTGTAATAGATCTGTCATTAGCTCGTGGTTTAAATTATTATACTGGTGCAATAATTGAAGTTGTTGCCGATGATGTTGAGATTGGAAGTATTTGTGGTGGAGGGCGATATGATGACTTGACTGGTATATTTGGATTACCAGATACTTCAGGTGTTGGAATATCATTTGGTGCCGACCGTATTTATGATGTAATGAAAGAGAAGCAACTTTTTAAAGAACAAATACAAAGCACAACTCAAGTAATGCTAGTTAATTTTGGAGGAACTGAAGGTATTTATGCATTATCTGTTCTTGCCGAAATTCAAAAAGCTGGTATTCGTGCCGAGCTATACCCTGATTCAGCTAAAATGAAGAAACAAATGAAATATGCTGATAAGAAATCAATATCCAATGTATTGTTAATTGGTGATGAAGAAATGAAATCTGGGTACTACACACTTAAAAACATGAATACCGGTGAACAGCAAAAAGTTAACTTGACTGAACTTATTACAATTTTAAAAGATTGAGAGACTTTTTGAGATTATTAATTAGGACAATCGAATATTAACTGTCCATCCTGCATTCGGATCTGTTTATTGTTATTTATCGATCCAAGTTTTCATAGAAACACTTTTTAATTAATTTTGCGACTCTAAAAATTTAAGAATGTCAAAAATCAGGATTGCAATAAACGGATTTGGCCGCATTGGGAGGATAACTTTCAGAAAAATTCTGGAAAAGGCCAATATGGAGGTTGTTGCAATAAATGATTTAACGGATCCCGGTAATCTTGCCCATTTATTGAAATATGATTCTGTGCAAAGATCGTTTGTAGGAAAAGTTGAGCATAACGGCAATCACATTATCGTAAATAATAAAAAAGTAATAGTACTAAACGAACCTGATCCTGCTAAGTTACCTTGGAAGGATCTCGATATAGATATTGTTATTGAGTCGACAGGCGAGTTTGCTGATCGCCTTAGTGCGATTAAGCATGTTGAACAATCAGGAGCAAAAAAAGTAATAATATCGGCACCAACAAAAGGTGAATTCGATGACGTAAGTTACGTCGTATTAGGAGTTAATAATGAAATTATTAATCGTGATGATGTTATCATTTCAAATGCATCATGTACAACTAACAACGTAGCTCCATTAATAAAAATAATTGACGAAAACTGGGGAATTGAAAAAGGGTTTATTACAACTATACATTCATATACAAAAGATCAGAATCTTGTTGACGGTCCTCATAAAGACTGGCGAAGGGGTCGTGCGGCAGCATATTCAATAGTTCCAACAACTACAGGTGCGGCAAAGGCGGTTACAAAAATATTTCCACATTTGAAAAATGATATGGGTGGAGCCGGTTTCAGAGTTCCGGTACCTGATGGCTCGCTTACCGACTTGACTTGTACACTAAGAAACTCAACTTCGGTTGACGAAATAAATGATGTATTTAAAACAGCATCCGAAACTTTTATGAATGGAATTCTTGAATATACTAACGATCCTATTGTATCAGTGGATGTAATTGGCAACACTCATTCAGCTGTTTTTGATGCTAATTTAACTGCAGTTCTTGGTGATAAAAATAAGTTGATTAAAGTAGTTGCCTGGTATGATAATGAAATGGGGTACTCTAGCCGTCTTGTAGAACTTATTGAGAAGTTTGCATAAGTATAAAGCTAATCCTTGAAATATTTCAGATTCATTTTGCCATCTTCAAATACTCCATAGCTGAAATAATTTATCCAATCTCCCAGAACTATCATTTCTGCTTTATCCCCAACCTTTTCATGGACAGGAATATGTCGATGTCCAAATACAAAATAGTCAATTTCTGGGTTTTCATCTGATTTACGACTTGCATAATGCATTAGCATATCATATTTTAATTCGTCATGATTTTCTTCCTGCAACTCTTTTTTGTATTTTGCAAGGTTAGCCAATCGGCTTTGTTTTGAGAAATACAATCCAAGCCAGCAGCCAATATCAGGATGTAACCATCTGAATAAAAATTGATTAGGCTTAAATTCGAACACTTTCTTAAGAAACTTATAGCCATTATCTCCAGGACCCAATCCATCACCATGCGCAAGAAAAAATTTCTTTCCATCGAACTCTCTAATAACAGGCTTCCGATGCAAAGTAACATTTAACTCTTTACTTAGATAATCAAAGGCCCATACATCATGATTACCCTTGAAAATATTTACAGGAATACCCTTATCGGTGAGTTCAGCTATTTTCCCTAATAAACGCACATATCCCTTAGGAATAACATGTTTATATTCAAACCAAAAATCAAAAATATCCCCCATTAGGAAAATCTCATCAGCATTACCAGATATCATGTCGAGCCAGTTAACAAGTTTTTTTTCTCTTATTAAGCTACTTTTATAATCAGGTATTCCTAAATGAAAATCAGATGCAAAATATATTTTCGATTTCTTCAATTCCTAAATTTTTCAAGTCGAGTTATATTTCCTTGACAATATCTTTAATAAGAGTTAAAACCTTCGGAGCAACTCTTCCAACCGCTTCAATTACTTCCTGATGGGAAAGTTCAATTATCTTACCAGCGACACCTAAATCAGAGATTACAGAAATAGCAAAAACAGGTAATCGGATTTGTCTTGCCACAATTACTTCTGGCACAGTAGACATCCCAACAGCATCAGCACCCAACGTTCTAATGTACTTATATTCAGCAGGAGTTTCGTAAGTTGGACCACTTACAGCAGCATAAACTCCTGTTTTGTAATAAATCCCATGATGTCGTGCTATTTTTTTTGCTGTATTAAGTAGTTTAGTGTCATATGCTTCGCTCATGTCGACAAATCTGGGACCGTTTTCTTCATTATAATTTCCAATTAAAGGATTTGGCATTAAATTTATATGGTCAGTGATAAACATGATATCACCAACCTCAAATTCAGGATTAACACCTCCACTTGCATTTGAAAGAATTAAATATTTGATTCCCAAATTTTGCATCACCCTGACGGGCATAGTAATTTCTTGCATACTATAGCCTTCATAAAAGTGAAAGCGGCCCTGCAAAGCTACAACTTGAACACCGTTTAACTTACCGAATATCATTTGACCCTGATGGCCGTCAACAGTTGATAACGGAAAATTTGGAATCTCCTTATATGGTATCTCTATGTCAGCTTCAATTTCTTTAGCAAGATCACCGATTCCTGAACCTAGTATTAGACCAATATATGGAACCTCACTTATTCGCTTATTAATATACGCTGATGTCTCTTTTATTTTCACTAACATATTTCTTAATTTGATTCGAGAAATTTGCATTATCAAGGCCATGAAATTTTACTTCGATAGGAATATAAAACAATGGCACATTACCTAACATGCTAATATAATCAGATTTTATTAAACGCATAGCATCCTTCTCAGTAGTAATGATAATTTTATTACGCGTAAATGCATCATCGTAGGTTCTCGAGATCAAGTTCATATCTTTTTTACGATAAGTATGATGATCCGGAAAATCAAGAACCAGAAGATCAACACACATATCGCGTAAATACTCTTGTAATGGATAAGAATTTGCAATACCACAAAATAAAACAATTGTACTTACATTTTTTGGTGACTTGTGGTCATCAAATCCCGGAAAGGGAATTAGGTTGCCATAGCTAAGGTAGGAGAAATAAAGGCTTTGATTCTCATGAGGTTTTAGGATGCCCTTTATTCTACGTCGTGTTATGGGAGATAATACTTTGTAAGTTTTAGTAACTATAATTATATCAGCACGTTTCGCTTCTGACACCACATCTCGTAAAGTACCAGCAGGTAATAAATAATCCTTCATATAAAGATTATGGAAATCAGTAAGAAGAATAGACAATCCCGGTTTAACATATCGATGCTGAAATGAGTCATCTAATAAAATAACGTCCAGATTTTCATCATCCTGCATTAGGTTCGTAATCCCCTCCCGCCTGTCTTCACAAACTGCAACTTTTACATTTTGTGTAAATTTATTGTGATATTGCAATGACTCATCACCAATATCTTTATGACCTGAATATTGGTTAGCTATTAAAAAGCCTTTGGTATTTCGTCCATATCCGCGGCTAAGCACAGCAAGTTTACTTTCATCTGAAAGAAGCCTAATAAGATATTCAACAACAGGCGTTTTACCAGTTCCGCCAAGACTTAAGTTACCAACACCGATAACAGGAATTGAGAAGGATTCTGACTTGAGTATATTGGCATTAAACAGTACGTGCCTAATACGTACAACAAATCCATACAGACATGCAAAAGGAATCAATAACACTTTCCAGAAATCCATACCTACAAAATCAACTCAGATTTATAAAATTTCTAATAAAATCCTCTTCCAAAAAATATATTTTTGTACCAGTTTTACAAAAAAGTTGTCTAAATTACACTTTTTTAAATAAAATGTATAAACATTTAATCAAAAAGCTATGCTCATTCGGGAGATTACAAATTATTTGGAAAAACTAGCGCCTATTTCGTTACAAGAATCATATGATAACTCAGGCTTGTTAATAGGTTCATATAATAAAAACATAGAGAAAGCACTCATCACTCTTGATGTTACAGAAGAAGTTATAAATGAGGCAATAAATGAAAACTGCGGTCTCATTATCTCTCACCACCCTATTATTTTTAAAGGATTAAAAAAACTAACTGGCAGCAATTTAACTGAAAGATTAGTTATTATGGCTCTAAAATCGGATATAGCTATTTATGCTATTCATACTAATCTCGACAATGTGTTAGGAGGAGTAAACGGCATATTAGCTGAAAAGTTAGGTATAAAAAATCCTAAGATTTTAAGTCCTAAAACGGGAGAACTTCTTAAAGTAGTTACATTCTGTCCTTCAAAACATATGGAAAATGTACAGCAAGCAATGTTCGACGCTGGAGCAGGAAATATTGGTAATTATGACAATTGCAGTTACTATACAGATGGTACAGGAACATTCAGAGCATTGGAAGGAAGTAATCCTTATGTTGGAGAAGCAAATAAACTTCATAAAGAACAAGAATACCGTATTGAAACAATAGTTCCCAAACATAGGTTAACTAATGTTGTAAATGCTATGATCAAGGCTCATCCATATGAAGAACCTGCATATGATATCTATTCTTTAGATAATACTAATGCTAAAATTGGTAGCGGAATAATTGGTGAGCTGGAATCTGCTATACCTATCAAAGAATATTTATTTCTGGTAAAACAAACACTCGGTACAAAATTTATAAAACACAATCAGTTAATTGAAAGGCCTGTTAAGAATGTTGCTGTTTGTGGGGGGAGTGGAAGCTTTTTGATTGATGATGCAGCGAGACACAATGCCGATCTGTTTATAACTGGTGATGTTAAATATCATGAATTTTTTGAATATTCTGGAAATATGACTATCGCAGATGCAGGGCATTACGAAACAGAACATCTCATAAAAGAACTATTATATACTGTATTAAAGAAAAAAATTCCTAATTTTGCACTCCAAATTTCGAAAAAAAATGCTAACCCCATTTTTTTTCTGTAGTAAACTGAAAATAAAGTTATTATGGCGAAGGCAAAAGTTACAAAGGATGAAGATGTTAGTGTAGAACAAAAACTAATTGCACTATATACATTACAACAAATCGACTCTCAAGTAGATAAAATAAAAATCATCAGGGGAGAATTACCACTTGAGGTGGAAGATCTTGAAGATGAAATTGCAGGATTAGATACACGTATTGCAAACTTCCATAAGGAAGAAGAAGAATTTAATAATTCAATTGTTGAGCAAAAAGGTGTGATCAAGGATAGTGAAGCCTTAATTACAAAATATAAGGAACAGCAAATGAATGTTAGAAATAACCGAGAATATGATTCACTAACCAAAGAGCTGGAGTTTCAGGCATTGGAAATAGAACTTGCTGAAAAAAAAATAAAGGAATCAGTATATAAAATTGAGCTTATCAATACTGAAATCCAGACAGCTGAGGAAAAGTTAAAAGACAGAAACTTAGATCTTGAGGCGAAGAATAAGGAGTTAAACGACATTGTTAAAGAAACGGTGAAAGAAGAAGAAAAACTTGTGGAAAAATCCGCCAAAAACGAAAAATTCATTGAAGACCGTTTGTTAAGTGCGTATAAACGTATTAGAATGAATGCACGAAATGGTTTAGCTGTTGTACAAATTGAAAGAGATGCCTGTGGTGGATGTTTTAACAAAATACCTCCTCAACATCAATTGGATATTCGTGTTCACAAAAAAATAATAGTTTGTGATTATTGTGGACGTATACTTGTTGATAATGAAGTTGCAGAACTTGTTGAAGGAAGCATGAGCTAAAAATTATTCGTACTAATCCAACATTTAAAGGATTAAGCTGATATCATTCGGCACATAAAAGTTCAAGAGAGGGGCATGAAATTCATGCCCCTTTTTTTTATATTTTTACAAATGTCATGACTAAATCTTTAATCGTATTAATTACCCTCAACTTATTGGTTACCTGCTTATTTGCACAGAATGTAATGATTAACGAGAATGTCAAAGAAGCATATTCAAACATATTATCTCTACGATTTGATGAAGCGATGAAAAGAATTCAGGCTGAAAAAATCATCAATCCAACAAATGTCTTTATTCCATATCTTGAAAATTATATAGATTTTTTAAAAGTAACTATAAGTGAAGACGAGTATCTCTTTGACTCAATAGAGAGAAAAGTCTCTACTAGAATCAATGAGGTTAAAAAGCTTAATGACACATCGAGATTTAAAAACTATTTTATTGGAAATATTAATTTGCAATGGGCTACCGCAAATCTTAAATTTGGTAACTATGCAACAGGAGCTATAAAAATTAATAGAGCTTACAGATTATTAGAAGAAAATAACCGTGAGTTCCCTGACTTCATACCTAACTCAATAACGCTCGGTGTACTGCACATTATGATTGGATTAGTTCCTGATTCTTACAGTTGGATATTAGATCTTATTTCAATAAAGGGAACCGTTGCGCAAGGACAAAAGGAATTAATTAAGGCATATGAAGTATGTCAAAACAATCCTGATTACGATTTTCTTGAAGATGAAATATTGTTCTATATGGGAATGGTTAACTTAAATCTGAATCCCGATCCTGAATTTACAGACTATCTAATTTCTAAACTTAAGGATTCTTACGGTCGAAATTTAATGAACACATACCTTGCAATTAATGCAATGATGAAAAATGGCAGAAATGAAGAAGCTCTGGAATTGTTTGCCACAATTGATAAAACCATCAATTATTATCCATTTTACTACCTTGATTATCTGCATGGAGAATGCTTTCTTAGAAATTTAAAAACAAGTATGGCAGTAAAAGAGTATCATAAATTTTTAGTAAACTTTAAAGGTCAGAATTATATAAAAGATGCGTGGCAAAAGATTGCATGGGCAGAACTTCTTGATAATGATACTGCAAGCTATCTTAAGAATATGCAACAGGTTTTAAATTACGGAAAAGGCAATATTGATGCTGATAAAAGTGCTGAGAAAGCTGCAAAAAATGGAACTATTCCTAACATTGAGTTGCTTAAATGCAGACTATTATTTGATGGTGGGTATTATGAAAAGGCACAAAAAATTCTAAATGCAATTAATGATGATGAATTATCGTTAGCAGAAAAAGTTGAGAAAAATTATAGGCTCGGACGCATTGCACATAGGTTGAGAAACTATGAACTAGCAAAAAAATATTATAATATAACGATCGAAGCAGGAAGTTTAATGCCACAATATTATGCCGCTAATGCAGCTCTTAAACTAGGGAATATTTATGAAATTGAACATGATAGCACAAGGGCAGCATATTACTATAATGTTTGCCTCGATTTAGATTTTAATGAATACCGTAACAGCATTAGAGTGAAAGCAAAGCAAGGTTTGAAACGAGTTAGTGATAATTAATAGCCTTACTGTTTTATTATTTTCTCAGTTTGAAAAGTTTTTCCATTCCTATCAATAAAGTTGAAAAAATATACACCATTATCAAGGGTTGTAAACCTGGAGTCACTAATATCTTTGGTATTTAATACCAACATCCCTGCTGTATTATAAACATTAATAACCATACCTTTCTGAATTTCTCCTTTAATAGACAAGTTTGTACTAAACGGATTTGGAAAAACTTTAATAATGTCAGACTGACTATTCACACCATTGTCAACCGAAACAATATCATCAAGATTTAATCGATACATTGAAACACCATATGTACCTATTACAAGTGAACGCGAAGGATGGTGTATTTTCATTGCTGTTACAGCAACATTGGGCAATCCATCAGATAGCATAAACCACTCCTCTCCACCATTATCTGTAAAAAACACGCCTGCATCTGTTCCTATATAAATATTATCAGATATTGCTGGATCTAGTACAATGTCATTTACTGGTAACTCCGGCAGATCTCCGCTTATATTTTGCCAGGTTTGCCCAAGATCTGTTGATTTGTAAACATGGGGTAATTGTTCATCCCATCTGAAACCAGAAATTGTTGCATAAATTGTGTTTTCATCAATAGGGTCAGCTATTACATGAGTCACCCATCTATCAGGGATACCATTGGTAATATTTTCCCAGCTAGCTCCAGCATTGGTTGAAATATGAATTAAACCATCACCAGTTCCTGCAATTACAATATCATTATTCACCGGAGAAACTGCAATTGTTGTTATGGTATGGAAATATTGATCTATTCCTTTTGTTATATCTCCGCTAACATCACTCCATGATAACCCGCCATTAATTGATTTAAATACTCGGTAGGTTCCAAAATACAGTACATTGGGATCAACAGGGTCCATTGCAAGTGGTGCAGACCAGTTAACACGGTCAGGGTCAGGGTCAACATTCCATGCCGAGGCGATGTAATCCATATTATTTCCCCCATCTGTAGATTTAAACAAATTACCCCATTGATACTCAGCATATACTATATTTGGATCAGAATAATCAATTAGGCAATACATACCATCACCCCCGAGGATCGGACTCCAGTCATCAACCCCCCCAGTATTGGTCATGATAGTATTATTATCCTGAGTTCCACCCACAAGCCTTTCAGGATTTTGATAATCTATATCTATGGCATAAAATTGTGTAAATGGTAGATTATTGATTTTATTCCAACTACCACCATTATTTTGTGATGAATAAAGGCCACCATCGTTCCCAAGTAGTATCCTGTTATTTATCTCATCGAAATACATAGCATGATTATCAACATGCACTGACCATCCTGTATTTTCCTGCCAACTGTCACCACCATTAGAAGACCTATAAACGGGAACTCCCATTACCCAAACCATATTTTCATCTTGGGGATGAACTCTAACTTGTCCGAAATACCAACCAAACGAACTATTCATTCCATATAACTCTCCATCATTTGTTTGTGTCCATGTATCACCACCATCTTGTGTTTTATATACACCAACTTGGAATAATGGCATATCATAAAAAACATACAATACATCGGGGTTTGATTTTGCGATTGCAAGACCAGGTCGCCCAACATTGCCAGTTGGCAGCCCTGTTGTCATTTCATTCCATGTATCTCCACCATCAGTCGATTTCCAAATTCCTGAACCTTCTCCAAATGAATGGCGATATTCCAGTCCTCTAGACCGTTCCCACATAGCTGCATATAATATATCAGGATTATCAGGGTGTTGTACTAGGTCGATACCTGCAACAGTATCGTTTACGAACAACATTCGGTTCCAAGTCTCTCCAGCATCCACACTACGATAAATACCACGTTCTTCACTGGGAGTGAATAAATTTCCGCAAACAGCTGCATATATTCTACTCGAATTATCATAATCTACAATTACTCTTCCAATATATGATGAAAGTTCCAATCCGGAATGTTCCCATGATTCACCTGCATCAGTAGATTTATAAATTCCATTCCCAATAAAACTAAAACTTGAAGAATTGGCTTCCCCTGTTCCTGCATAAATTACATCTTCATTATTAGGATCAATTGCAATATCTCCAATAGAAATTAGATCAACACCGTCAAACTTAAACTCCCAACTAGAACCATTGTTAGTTGATTTCCAAACGCCGCCTGTAGCAGCACCTAAATAAATTGTTTCAGGAGAATCGGGATGAGACTCTATGTCGGTTATACGTCCTCCAATATTTGTTGGACCTGCAAATTCCCAAGTATAATCAAATATGGCAGAAGCATTTCTAAACGAATGAGTTTGCTCCATGGCTTGTAAATAATTCTCCTGCTTTATTTCATTATAAGGATACATCCTTTGATGTGCCATGTACTCACCTGGGGCCAATGTTACTCTATTATTTTCAGCTTTTTGTATTTTATCATTTGGCTTAATGATCCCAGAATTAATAATTACAAAACCAATAATTAGAATAAGTAGTGTGAGAATAAAATATTTTTTCATCTGTTTTAGATTTTTTGTTAGAGGTCTTAGGAACCTACATTCAATAAATGACAATATTACTCTTAAATCAGTTGCGGATTAAGAATAAATAAAAATTTAATCTATTAATAAATCTCTGAAACTCATCCAAATTAATCCCCAATTAGGCTTATTAACAATATTACATTTTAATCATTTGTTAATAAGTCATATTTGATTTTCTACTTAGCACTTATCTTGCTGATTTACCGCTAATAAGTAAACTTGACAACAAAAATAAATTGTTAAAAACGTAACCTTTTATTAACAATGTGGTAAAAGGTGTTAAATAATGTTAAATTGTGGTAAATAGTTTTTACATTTACACCATAATTCTTAGTTTTTAATGACCAACATATTAGGCACATACGAATGTAAAGTGGATGTAAAAGGAAGGTTTATGTTTCCTGCTCCATACAAAGTTCAGCTTGGTGAAGACCTGAAGTTAGGCATGGTCATTAAGCGGAGCATATTTAAAAAGTGCCTCGAACTCTTTCCTTACGAAACCTGGCAGGAGGAGTCGAAGATGGTAAGTCGATTGAATATGTTCAAAAAAAAGAACGCAGAATTTGCAACTAAGTTTATGGCTGGTGTGAAACCTATTGAACTAGATGGAATTGGAAGAATACTAATTCCAAAGGATTTGATTACATACAGTGGAATAAGTAAAGCCATTGTACTCACTTCAGTTGTAAACCGTATAGAGATCTGGGATAAAGCAGCCTATGAAAAGGCTGTTGACTATGATCCTGATGACTTCGCCAAGTTGGCAGAAGAAGTTATGGGCGAGTTTGAAACTGAATAAAAAACTATGTATCACAACCCTGTACTGCTAGAAAAAAGTATAGAAGGACTTAACATTATTCCAAATGGCATCTATGTTGATGCTACATTTGGTGGTGGCGGGCATTCGAGGGCAATTCTGCAGAAACTTAAAGAAGGTAGGCTAGTCGCTTTTGATCAGGATTCAGATTCATTGATGAACACAATTGCTGATGATCGCTTTGTTCTTGTCAATCACAATTTCCAATTTCTAAAAAACTTCCTCAGACTTCATAATATATCAAAAGTTAATGGTATTCTGGCCGATCTTGGAGTATCCTCTCATCAATTTGACGTTCCTGAGCGAGGGTTTTCAACACGTTTTGACGCTCCACTTGACATGCGAATGAACCTTAATCAGCAAGTTAAAGCTGCTGATATAGTGAACACATATTCTGAAGAAGAATTGCTTTCGCTATTTAAGAATTATGGGGAGATTAAGAACAGTAAATGTTTTTCACGAGCAATTATAGAAGCCCGTAAATCTCATCCAATCAATACTACTGGTGAGTTAATTGAGAGCATTCAGAATTGTCTTCCGAAATTTAAAAAAAACAAATTCTTAGCACAAGTTTTTCAGGCCTTACGAATTGAGGTAAACGATGAAATGCAGGTTCTTAAGCAGTTGCTTCAACAGGCAAGCAAATCTCTAATGCAAGGAGGAAGATTAGTTGTGATTTCATACCACTCATTAGAAGACAGGCTAGTTAAAAACTTCATTAGATCAGGAAATTTTAACGGAATTGTAAAAAAAGATTTTTATGGAAACCCTATAGTAAGCTTTAAATCCATTACGCGAAAACCTATAGTTCCGGATGAGATAGAAATTGAAAATAATAACAGAGCCAGGAGTGCCAAGCTTAGAATTGCAGAGAAAATATAACAATGACACCTAAATCAAATAAAATATTGGATCCAACGATTAAGTCCGAAAATAAAGCTATCAAAGCCGATGGACTTATAAGCAAAATCGTAAAAGATGTTCTTGGTGGTGATTTGATTTCAACCGGAACATTTAAGTTCTTCAGGTATCTGTTGTATTTAGCATTACTTGCATTTATCTACATCGCAAATAATTATTACGCCGAAAATAACATAAGGCAAATTAATAGACTCAGGAAAGAGCTCAAAGAGTTGCGCTATGAATACATAAATGTAAAAACAATGTTAATGGAGATCGAAAAGCAATCACAAATTGCTAAAAAACTCGAAAAAAAAGGCATTAAAAAAAACAATCAACCTGTTAAAATATTAGAAGTAAAGTGACCGAACTTAAGAAAGACATATTGTGGAGAGTTTATCTCGTGTATTTCGTAATACTTGTTTTCGGGATAGCTGTAATTGGGAAGGTAATTTACATTCAGGTTAAAGAAGGTGTTCAGTTAAAAGCTAAAGCTCAAACTCAAGAACTCAAAGTATTTGACCTGGACGCCAATCGTGGTAATATTCTCGATAACAAAGGTAGTCTTCTGGCAACGTCTGTTCCAATATTCGAAGTTCGTTTTGACGTCTCATCACCTTATATAAGTGATGAACTATTCAAAAATAAAATTGATTCAATTGCCATTGGATTATCCAACATTTTAAACCTTCCTCCAGCAAAGTTTAGGAGGTCACTTATTACTGCACGTAATAAAGGAAATCGGTATTTATTATTGGCCAGAAGGGTTTCCTACAATCAATTAAAACAAATCAGGGAACTACCTATACTACGAAATGGAAAGTACGCAGGGGGTTTAATCGTTATTCAAAAAACTAAAAGGGCTAAACCATATAACGAGCTGGCTGCCAGGACTATCGGATGGGTAAATGAAAAAGAAAAACTTTTTGTCGGGCTCGAAGGTGCATATACTGATGTGCTAAGCGGTAAAAACGGGAAAATGGTTATGCGTAGAATAAACCAAGGAGATTGGATACCAATTCACGATGAAAATGAAATTGAACCAAGAGACGGATTAGACATAGTATCAACCATTGACATTCATATACAGGATGTAACAGAACATGCACTTTTGAAACAATTGTTAGCACATAAAGCTTTCCAGGGATGTGCAGTTGTAATGGAAGTTAATACAGGTCATATTATCTCTATTGCAAACCTGAGATATGATAGTAGTGACTCCAAATACAAGGAAACTTATAACTACGCTATCGGCGAAAGTATTGAACCCGGATCTACATTCAAATTAGCTTCAATACTTGCTGCTTTGGAAGATGACAAAATAAAGCTTACCGACAGTCTTTTCACTGGTGAAGGATATACACGATATTATAACAGAGAAATGAAGGATGTTCATAAAATTGGTAATGGTAGAATAACGGTAAGAGATGCTTTCGAATACTCTTCAAACGTTGGCATATCACGTATGATTTACGAATCCTACAAAGAACATCCTGAAAAATTCATTAACAGATTATATTCAATGTCATTAAACCAGCCTATCGGAATGAAGATAATAGGCGAAGGTATCCCTAAAATAAAGCATCCATCTAAAAAACAAACATGGTATGGTACTTCTTTACCATGGATGTCGATTGGCTATGAACTTACAATAACTCCTTTACAAACACTCACTTACTACAATGCAATTGCAAACAATGGAGTAATGGTAAAACCCACTTTTGTATCAGAGATAAAAGAGGGTGGTGCCGTTATTGAAAAATTTAGTACGGACATTATTAATAGCAGAATTGTTTCGCAAACAACTGTTGACTCTGCAAAATCACTACTAGAAGGTGTAGTGGAACGCGGAACCGGCAAATACGCATTTCGCAATAGTCCATATAAAGTAGCCGGCAAAACGGGAACCGCTCAAATAGCTTCAAAAGGTGGTTATAATAAGACAAACTATAATGCGTCATTTGTAGGTTACTTTCCTGCTGACAATCCTCGTTATTCTGCAATCGTTGTAATTAACAACCCTAGTGCTGGGAAATATTATGGGAGTAGTGTTGCTGCACCGGTATTTAAAGAAATTGCTGATAATTTATATTCTACATCCCTTGTTGTAGAAGAGAATAAAATATCACATGATAACCAAAACATTCCCATTCCTAAAAAGGTAATCTGGACAAATGATGTAAAATCTATTTATGCAAATCTGGAAATAGGTGACACAATTCGGTTTCCAGTGATAGGCGATTGGGTTAAAGCAACTAATGATAAAAGTAAAATAAATTTTGAGGAAGTTGCCTTTAGCCAGAATCTGGTACCAAATGTTATTGGAATGAAAGCAAAAGATGCAGTTTTCTTAATGCAAACACAGGTCTAAAAACAATAATTTCAGGAAGAGGGAAAGTAAAACATCAATCAATTAAGGCCGGAAAACGTGCTTCTAGTTATAGTTCAATAAAACTGCAATTAGCTACTTATTAAAGAAAAAGTTTGAAACTACTCCAAGACATATTATATCGTTCACGAACAAAAGAAATCAGTGGATCGCTAAATATAGAGATAACATCAGTTGCTTTTGATTCTCGTAAAGTTATGGCAGGATCATTATTTGTTGCAATAGTTGGTACTCAGGTTGACGGACATGATTTTATTCAAAAATCTATTGATAAAGGTGCCGTAGCAATTGTTTGTAATGCAATGCCAAGCGAAGTAAATCCGAAAATAACATATGTTGTTGTAAGTAACACCTCAGAAGCATTAGGTTATATTGCTTCAAATTATTATGATGACCCATCTAGTAAACTCAAAGTTATTGGGGTAACAGGCACTAATGGAAAAACGACTATTGTAACTTTACTTTACAATCTGTTTACTGAGCTTGGATATAGTGTCGGGATGCTGTCCACGATTCAGAATAAGGTTAACAAACAAAATATTGAAACTACACATACAACCCCAGATGCCTTAAAAATCAATGATTTATTGAGTTCGATGGTTGATGATGGGTGTGAGTATGTTTTCATGGAAGTAAGCTCACATGCTATTGTTCAGCACAGGGTTACTGGAATACAATTTTTAGGTGGAGTTTTCACAAATATCACACATGATCATCTTGATTATCATGTTACTTTCAGGGAATATATAAATGCGAAGAAGAAATTCTTCGATCAATTACCTGCTAATGCGTTTGCACTGACAAACATTGATGACAAGAATGGAAATGTTATCATTCAAAATACGAGTGCAAAGAAATTCACATATGGAATAAAAAACATTGCTTCCTTTAAGGGAAAGGTGATAGAGAATGATCTGGAAGGCATGACTTTGAAAGTAGATGGAAATGAATTATCCTCTCTCCTATCTGGTGATTTTAACGCGTACAACATACTTGCAGTTTATTCCATAGCTATACTACTTGAACAAAACAAGGAAGAAATTCTTGTTTGCATCAGCAAGCTCAGTGGCGTTGAAGGAAGATTCGATATTATCAGATCAACACATGGTATAACTGCAATTATTGATTATGCCCATACTCCTGATGCCCTAAAGAACATTCTGGAAACAATCAACTCTATACGAACACACAACGAACAATTAATTACAGTTGTTGGAGCCGGAGGTAATCGTGATACAAGTAAGCGCCCTTTAATGGCAAAACTAGCCTCTCTTTTAAGCAATAGGGTGATTCTCACCTCTGACAATCCAAGGTATGAGGATGCAAACAAAATTTTAGAGGATATGCGAAAAGGAATTGATCCGGCAAAAAAGAAGGTGCTTATGGTTATTCCTGACAGAAATGAAGCCATAACCACCGCCTTTAATATAGCGCAACCTGGTGATATGATTCTAATCGCAGGTAAAGGCCATGAAAAATATCAGGAGATAAAGGGTATTAAATACCCCTTTGATGACAAAAGAATAATAGCAGAACTAATGGACACAAACTAATAATATGTTTTACTACTTATTTAAATATTTAGATCAAGCTTTTAATTTACCTGGCGCAGGTGTTTTCGAATATCTGTCATTTAGAGCTGCCCTGGCAATTATTACTTCACTTATTATCAGCCTGGTTTTTGGCAAACGCTGGATCTCATTCTTGAATAGAAAACAGGTGGGCGAAACTATTCGTGATCTGGGATTAGAAGGACAACTGGAAAAACAAGGAACACCAACTATGGGAGGATTGATAATACTCACATCTATCCTTGTACCTGTGCTTCTTTTTGCAAAACTAAATAACATCTATATCATTCTGATGATATTCACAACTATATGGCTTGGAAGTATAGGCTTCTTAGATGATTACATTAAAGTTTTTAAAAAGAAAAAAGAAGGACTACCAGGGAAGTATAAAATCGCCGGACAAATTATTCTTGGATTAATTGTTGGTCTAGTGATGTATTTTAATTCTGATATCGTAGTGCGAGAAAAAATAAAACCCGATACTGAAGTATACACTACCATTGACCAATCAGAATCTTCATCAAAATTTGTCTATCAACAAACAAGGTCAACAAAAACCTCAATACCCTTTGTTAAAAACAATGAATTTGACTATGCAAGTTTACTAAAATGGATTGGAAAAGGGTATGAGTCGTGGGCTTATTTAATTTTTATACCGATTGTAATATTTATAATAGTTGCTGTATCAAATGGTGCAAATTTAACCGATGGCATGGATGGCCTGGCAACGGGCACGTCGGCCATAATTGGGTTGACGCTTGGGATACTAGCGTGGGTTTCAGGCAATATAATCTTTGCCAATTATTTGAATATTATGTATTTGCCAAATGCTGGTGAACTCACAATATTTATTAGTGCATTTGTTGGTGCAACTGTAGGATTCTTGTGGTATAACACATATCCGGCACAGGTCTTTATGGGTGATACAGGTAGCCTTGCTCTTGGAGGAATAATTGCTGTTTTTGCAATTATCATCCGGAAAGAGCTTCTAATACCGATTCTATGTGGGATATTTTTGGCAGAGAGCCTTTCAGTAATTATCCAGGTTAGCTACTTCAAACACACTAGAAAGAAATATGGTAAAGGCGTTAGAATTTTCAAAATGTCGCCTATTCATCATCATTTTCAAAAACTAGGTTATCCTGAACCAAAGATCGTACAAAGATTTCTGATTGTAGGGATCTTTCTGGCTGTATTAACAATTATAACACTTAAACTCAGGTAATGAAAAATAATCATGATTACTCATTATCAAATAGTTATACTTGGCGGAGGCGAGAGCGGGGTTGGGGCTGCATTGTTAGCAAAGAAAAAAGGAATATCGGTTTTTATAAGTGATAATAATAAGTTAAAACAAAAATATATTAACGTTCTTAAACATTCTGAAATTGATTTTGAAGAAGGTGGTCATACCGAAAATCTGATACTTTCTGCTGATGAAATAGTTAAGAGTCCTGGCATCCCGGAAACGGTTGCAATTATTGAATCTATTAGGGCTAAAAAGATTCCTATTATATCTGAAATTGAATTTGCTGCAAGATATACCTCAGCAAAGCTTATTTGTATTACCGGCAGTAATGGTAAAACAACAACATCTCTGCTTCTGTATCATATATTAAAAGCAGGTGGAACTAATGTTGGATTAGCAGGAAATATAGGCGATAGTTTTGCGAAACAGGTTGCTGAAAACGATTATGATGTTTACGTATTGGAAATAAGCAGTTTTCAGTTGGATGGGATAGTAACCCTGCGGGCAAACATTGCAATTATCCTGAACATCACACCGGATCATCTCGACCGATATAACAACAACTTCAGCAATTATATCGATTCAAAGTTCCGCATTATTCAAAATCAAACAACAGAGGACGCACTTATTTATTGCTTTGACGATCCTGCGATAACAGAAAAACTAAAGCATGCAAAAGTGTTGGCACAACAGTTTCCTATTAGCCTCTCTAAAAGAGAATTTAATCAGGGAGCATATCTGAATAAAAATGAAATAATAATAGTAGAAAATAAAACTCAAATACATATGACATTAGAACAATTAGCATTACAAGGTAAACACAACATCTATAATACAATGGCTGCAGGTGTTGCTTCCAGGCTTTTGGAAATAAGAAGAGAGACACTTAAAACCTGTTTGTCTGATTTCCACAATGTTGCACACCGACTCGAATTTGTGTCGAGTGTACATGGTATCAGTTTTATTAATGATTCGAAAGCTACCAACGTAAATTCTGCCTGGTATGCCCTTGAACACTATGACAAACCAATTATATGGATTGCCGGAGGCCTTGATAAAGGTAACGATTACGGTTTGCTGGTACCGCTAGCAAAAAATAAGGTAAAAGCAATTGTTTGTCTTGGACTCAACAACGAACCCATTCATGATGCTTTTGGTGATATTGTGGAAATCATACTTGATACATATTCTGCCATTCAAGCTGTTAATGCTGCATATAATATCGCAAAAAAAGGAGATGTTGTATTACTATCTCCTGCTTGTGCAAGTATGGATCTTTTTGAAAACTATGAAGATCGTGGAAATCAATTTAAATCGGCTGTAAAAGAACTTTAATAATGGCCTTTCTATTTAAAAATATCAAGGGTGATAAAGTCATTTGGGCAATAGTTTTTTTATTGTCATTATTTTCATTTCTCGCTGTTTACAGTTCAACCGGAACATTAGCATATAAACATCAAGGAGGAAATACTGAATATTATATGTTCAAACATGGTTTAATATTATTCCTAGGACTGGTATTAATGTATCTAGCCCATACTATTAAATATACATACTACTCCAGAATCTTTCAAATTGCCCTATATATTGCAGTACCACTGTTGTTTATTACACTATTTTTCGGTTTAAACCTTAACGAAGCAAAAAGAGCACTTCCACTTCCATTTGGCCTTTCGTTTCAAACATCCGACCTTGCAAAAATTACTTTAATAATTTATTTAGCGAGGATGCTAACCAAAAAACAGGATAAAATTCATGATTTTAAATCCGCATTTGTTCCTCTTATGTTACCCGTAATAATTGTTACTGGACTAATTTTTTGGGGTAATTTTTCTACTGCAGTATTGCTTTTTATAACAAGCTTGGTATTAATATTTATTGGAAGAGTAAAATTAACTTACATATTTGGAATGATTGGTATAGGTTTAGTTTTACTTGTGATAGGTTTAACCTTATTGTACAATTTACCTGAAGGACAACAGGGTAGGCTTGGAACGTGGAAAAACAGGATAACTGATTATGTTGATGGCAGTAAAGGTGATAGCTTTCAGGTGGAACAAGCTAAAATTGCAATTGCCACAGGAGGTATTGTTGGTAAAATGCCAGGAAATAGCACTCAACGAAACTTCCTTCCCCACCCATACTCTGATTTTATATACGCTATAATTATAGAAGAATACGGCCTTATTGGAGGAGTATTAATTGTCCTTCTCTATTTGATACTACTTTTCAGGGCAGTTAAAATAATAACAAAAGCACCTGGCACCTTCGGGGCATTCCTAACTATAGGAGTTGCCTTCAGTCTGGTATTTCAGGCCATGATAAACATGGGAGTAGCTGTTGGGTTACTACCTGTTACGGGTCAGCCACTGCCTTTGGTAAGTATGGGAGGAACTTCAATTTGGTTTACAAGCCTGTCAATAGGAATAATATTAAGTGTAAGCAAGGAATTGGACAAAAAAGAGACAAAGGGCAAAAATTTAAATAGCGAAATCGCTTATGCCTAAGAAAATCAACATATTAGTTAGTGGTGGTGGAACAGGTGGTCACATCTTTCCTGCAATAGCTATTGCTAACGCCCTAAAAGAAAAATTAGCAGAAACTAATATTCACTTTGTTGGAGCACTAGGCAAAATGGAAATGGATAAAGTGCCCTTAGCAGGATATCCTATTACTGGTTTGTGGATTAGTGGCCTTCAGAGAAAGTTAACTACTAAGAATATATTATTTCCTCTTAAAGTGATTTCAAGCATTTATAAAGCCTATCGTATTATTAATAAATTTAAACCAGATATTGTAATAGGTACAGGAGGTTACGCAAGCGGTCCTCTACTTTATGTAGCCTCTAAAAAAGATATTCCAACCCTTGTGCACGAACAAAATGCTTTTCCCGGAATAACAAATAAATTACTTGGTAAACGAGTTAATAAAGTTTGTGTTTCTTATCACAACATGGAGCGATACTTTCCGCGTGAAAAGATTATTATAACCGGAAATCCCATCCGAAAAGAAATCTTGAAACTCTCACCTACTAAAAAAGAGGCCTTTGATTTTTTCAATTTAGATCACAGCAAACAAACACTTTTAATAATTGGTGGTAGTCAGGGGGCTAAGCAAATTAACATTGCTGTTGCTGAAAATCTCAAACACCTTCTTAGATTAAATCTGCAAATAATTTGGCAAACAGGAAGTAACTCGAAAGATATAGCTGAAAATGCAGCAAACAGAAACAAACAAATTGTTGTTACCGATTTTATACATAAAATGGACATGGCTTATGTTGCTGCTGACTTTATTATTTCACGTGCTGGCGCAATTTCCATTGCCGAAATAATTGCAGTACGAAAACCGGCTATATTTATTCCGCTACCATCTGCTGCTGAGGACCATCAAACAAAAAATGCAATAACATTAGTTGATGGAGAGGCAGCTCTTATGATTAAAGAAGAAAATGCAATTAGCAGTTTGCCAGACGTGATTAAGTCACTAGTTGAAAACACCGAACTTCAAAAAACTATAATTAAAAATTTAGATGTTTTTAGTTATCCTGATGCAGCCTACAATATTGCAAAGGAGGCTAATAAAATGATAGAAATTTATTATGAATAACAGTAACAAAATAATGTACTTCCTTGGTATTGGTGGTATTGGCATGAGCGCACTTGCTCGCTGGTACAAACAACAAGGTGCCATTATTTTTGGTTACGATATTCAGAGAAGTCAATTAACAGAAGAATTGATCAACGAAGGGATGACAATTCATTTTGAATCAGACATAAACCAGATACCTGAAAACATCAGTATTGCAATTTACACACCTGCTATTCCTTCACAAAATATTGAACTTATTTATTTGAAAAACCTAGGTGTTCCAATTCTCAAAAGAGCAGAAATAATTGGTAGACTAACGAGCGACTTCTTTACAATAGCAATTGCAGGCACACACGGAAAGACTAGTATTTCAGCATTAACGGCCCACTTACTTAAAAATAGTGGAATTTATGTGACAGCTTTTGTAGGTGGTATTTGCAAAAATTATAACTCAAACTTAATATTATCTAAATCAACTGAATACATGGTTGTTGAGGCAGATGAATACGACAGATCATTGCTTCAGATTAAACCAAATATTGCAGTGATTTCATCAATTGACGAAGACCATCTCGACATATATAAGGATTATGAAGATTTAAAATCAACTTTTGAACAATTTGTAAAGAAACTACCACCGGAAGGAGTGTTGATACATAATTCTAAATTAGGCTCTTTTGATAGTATCGATGCAAAAAATGTTACTTACGGTATAAAAAATGATGCTTCATTATTCGCATCGAATATCCATATTGCAGATGGGAAATTCATTATTGACATAGATACAGAGATAGGAAAAATGGAAAACGTGGAAGTTCAGATTCCCGGTTTTCATAACATTGAAAATACATTAGCAGCTACAGCAATTGCTATCGAAATTGGATTATCGCTAAAAAACATAAGAACAGGTATAATTACTTTTAAAGGTGTTGAGCGAAGAATGGATTTCAGAATTGATAATGGAAAAACTATTTTTATTGACGATTATGCCCATCATCCTGAAGAAATTAAAGCAACAATTTCTGCCGTTAAAAAATTATATCCCAATAAAAAATTAACCGGGATATTTCAGCCACATTTATTTAGCCGAACAAGAGACTTTGCAATCGAATTTGCAGCCGAATTAAGTCAACTTGACGAATTAATACTGATGGATATTTATCCTGCCAGAGAAGAACCAATTGAAGATATAACATCACATACAATACTTAATCAGACTACTAATAAAAAAGGGCAAATAATGAGTAAAGAAGAAATATTGGAGTACTTATTCAAAAATCAACCGGAAGTATTAGTAACAATGGGTGCTGGTGATATTGGGCTGCTTGCTAATGAAATTGAAACTCAACTTTTAATGAATTGAAACGAATAATTTACATATCACTTTTTACATTAACTATTATCGGGTTATTAACATTAACAGGATTTATTGTCAATTATAATAAGTCTAACCAGGTTTCTGATATTGAGGTTAATATTTATCGAAACTCAGAGTTAGGTTTTCTTAATTCTGGCGAAATATTGCATGAGTTAAATAGGATTAAGAATTTGCCTCTAAATCCAGAAGTTGTCGATTCGTTAATAATAAATAAACTGGAAACAGACAAAATTGAAAACGTATTAACCAACAACCCTTATATTGATGAAGTAGATAGTTATTTTACAGTTGATGGCAGGTTACTTATTAATATTAAAGAGAAAGAACCGATAATCAGAATTTATGACAGTGGTAATGAAGGATTTTATATCGATAATAATGGTGATATATTTCCTATTAGCCGTCAATTTGCTCCACGCGTAATAATCGCAAATGGTTATATTAAAGATAAAATAACCAACTTCAATAGTAACATCACCGATTCAATTTATAGTAGTTCTTTTCTACAAGAGCTGTTCTACCTAACCCAACTAATCAATCAAAATGAACTACTTAAAGCTCAGATAAATCAGATATATGTGAACAGCAAAGGTGAATACGATCTAATTCCTGAATTAGGCAATCATCTAGTTCAGTTTGGAACATTTGACAATGCTCAAATCAAGCTTAGAAATTTGGATGCTTATTATAGAAAGTCTCTTAAAACAGATGATTGGGATATCTATAAAACAATAAACCTTACTTATAAAGATCAAATAGTTTGTACTAAAAAATAATTGTATGGAAACTGAAATCATTGTCGGACTCGACATCGGCACGACCAAAATAGCCTGTATAGTAGGTAGCAAAAATGAATATGGTAAGATTGAAATACTAGGATATGGTAAAACTGAATCTATCGGTGTTAAACGTGGTGTTGTTGCCAATATAGAAAACACAGTTCAGTCGATTCGAAAGGCAGTAAAACAGGCTGAAGAAAAATCAGGTGTAGCAATAAAATATGTTAATGTAGGCATTGCAGGTCAGCATATTAAAAGTCATCAACACCGGGGAAATATTATTCGTGATGATGACGACAAGGAAATAACCGTTGAGGAGATAGACAGCTTAACACAAAATATGTATAAGTTAAGTATGGCACCAGGCGAAGAAATTATAGACGTTATTCCGCAGGATTATATTATTGATAATGAAAGTGGTATTACAGAACCAGTTGGTATGTTAGGCAACAATCTTGAAGCTAACTTTCATATAATTATTGGCCAAACTGCATCAGCAAAAAATATCTACAAGTGCATTAAAAAGGCTGATCTGGAAATGGTAAACCTAATTCTTGAACCAATAGCATCTGCAGAAGCAGTTCTTGGCGAAGAGGAGAAAGAAGCAGGTGTTGTTTTGGTTGATATAGGAGGTGGAACCACAGATATAGCTATCTTTCAGGATAAGATCATACGACACTCGGCAGTTATCCCATTTGGTGGCGACATTGTAACTGAAGATGTAAAAGAAGGGTGTACGATTATAAAAAAACATGCTGAGGAGCTTAAGATAAAATTCGGATCAGCACTAGCAAGTGAAAATCGTGATGATGAAGTAGTAGCAATTCCAGGACTAAGAGGCAGGCCACCTAAAGAAATAACTCTTAAGAATCTTGCATCAATTATTCAAGCTCGCATGGAAGAAATTGTTGAGCAAATATTTTTTGAAATAAAAAATTCAGGGTTCGAGAAAAAACTTATCGCAGGTATCGTGCTAACCGGTGGTGGCGCTTCGCTAAAGCATGTCGACCAACTTACAGAATTTACTACCGGAATGGCAACCCGTATTGGCTATCCAAACGAGCACCTTGCTGTTGATGTAACGGATGAAATGGCAAGTCCTATGTATGCAACAGGAGTTGGTTTGGTAATTGAAGGTATAAGTCGGTTCGATTATGAAAAGGCAAGAGAAAACAATGCCTCACAAAATGATGACGATGACGCTCCAGGAAAGAAAGGTAGAAAGAAGCAACGGAAAAAAGAAAAAGACAATACCTCTGAATCAGGTACATCAAGATTTCTTAATTCTTTGAAGGAATGGTTTGAGAGTGATACAACAGAATAATAACATTATGTATAATTTAAATGATCAAATAATCCTTTATCTAATATTACAAATTTCAGAAAACCAAACCATAGATGAAAATAATAAAGAATATGATCTTCATAACTACGGTTTTAGCACTCATTTTTTTGATCATTATCTAATTAACTTTTTTTTGTTAAAAACTACTTGTCTCGATTTAAAATAGTGCATTTCAATGAATTAATTTTAATACATCCAATTAAATGACTAACATGATTACATTTCAACCCAAGCAACACCCATCTATTATAAAGGTATTGGGCGTTGGAGGCGGTGGTTCCAATGCTGTAAACCATATGTTTAAACAAGGTATTACTGGTGTTGATTTTGCTGTTTGCAACACCGATGTGCAGGCTCTTGAGTCGAGTCCTGTTCCAATAAAAATTGAAATTGGCAACAAAGGTGGATTAGGTGCTGGAGCAGATCCGGAGGTCGGCAAGGCTGCAGCGGAAGATTCAATTGAGAAATTAAAGGAATTACTAGGTGAGGATAGTACTCAAATGCTATTCATTACAGCAGGAATGGGTGGAGGTACCGGTACCGGTGCAGCGCCAATAATAGCAAAATTGGCCAGAGAAATGGAAGTACTAACAGTTGGTATAGTTACACTTCCTTTTGGATTCGAAGGCAGAAAAAGAAAGCAGCAAGCAGAATTAGGTATTAATGAAATAAAAAAATACGTTGATGCCCTGCTGGTTATTAGTAATGACAAGTTACGAGAACAGTTTGGCAACCTGGTACTTGGTGAAGCATTTGCCCAAGCCGACAATGTACTAGCAAATGCTGCAAAGGGGATTGCTGAACTTATTACGGTAACCGGTTACGTAAACGTTGATTTTGAAGATGTTAGAACCGTGATCAAAGATAGTGGAAAGGCTATAATGGGATCTGCTCAGGCAGAGGGTCAAGATCGTGCAGGAAAAGCTATTGAAGAAGCTATGAATTCTCCACTTCTTAATGATAATGAAATTGCCGGAGCAACAAATATCCTTTTGTATATCACAACAGGTGAAGAAGATATCACCATGGATGAGATTACAGAAATAACCGATTATGTACAAAAGGAAAGCGGAAATGAAGCTGAGACAATTTGGGGAGTCGGGAAAGATGAATCACTTGAAAACAATATTGGTATAACAATAATTGCAACAGGTTTTGATGCAGCTAAAAAAGAAAACGAAAAACCAAAAGCTGTTGTTGGAACCGTAGGTGATGGAGATCAATCTAACAAGAGCACAATTCCAGCAAAGTCATCAATACCAAGTGATAATGAAACTGATTTAAGACCAGATATAACAGAAATTGAAAGAATCAATATTGAACCAAAAACAAGTGCAATTCCAAAGGATGATGAAAGTAAAATTGTGCATGCTTTGAGTGATGTTGAACAAAAGCCTCAAGAACAAGATATCTCAGTTAGCAAACAAGAAATAAACGTTTCATCTAAAATTAAAAAATCAGATAAACCATACCTCAGCATTGGACATACAATTTCATCTGCAAAAAGTGAAGCAGAAGAAGAAATTGACCAACAGCCCGCTGCGGCTGATGAAAGTATTACCAAAAATGCTGCTGATCGAGTAAATAAATTGATGAATCTTAGTATTAACTTACGATCTCACGAAAATGTAGCTGAATATGAAAATGAGCCCGCATTTGTAAGAAAAAAAGTTAAACTTGATGAAACAAATCTTTCAGACGAGTCAGTTATCTCAAGATATACTTTAAGTGAGGATTCAAAAAACCAACCAGTCATAAAATCAGATAATTCATTTTTACATGATAACGTAGATTAGAATTTGAAATCATCCTTGAACATCAATATTTGTATATACATTTTTGTATCCTAATTTTATCGTGCCAAATTCTTTAGGGATTCTATTTTGAGTAAATAGAATTAAAAATTCTGTGTTGGTATTTCTCTCAAATTCCAACATTATTCAGGGCAAATTTCCTTCTGCTCAATATGATTATATTTGCACACAAACTGTGGTAATATGAGTCTTGAAATAACTATTAATGATGACATTAAGCAGGCAATGCTTGCTCGCGATAAGCGCAAACTCAATGCTTTACGAGCTATAAAAGCTGCTTTATTATTGGAGAAAACCGGCACCGATGTCAGTGGTTCTGAAGTACCTGAAAGTGTAGAACTTAAACTTTTGCAAAAACTTGTAAAACAGAGAAAAGAATCGGCTATTCTTTATAAAGAACAAAATCGTGCTGACCTTGCTGAGGAAGAAGAGTTTCAGTCTTCTATAATAGAAAAATACTTGCCTGAACAAATTAGTGAAAATGAAATATTAGAGCTTGTTAAAAAAATAATTAGTGAAACTGGAGCAAATACAATGAAAGATATGGGCCGAGTAATGGGGATGGCATCAAAACAACTTGCAGGAAAAGCTGATAATAAAACAGTTTCAGGTATTGTTAAAGACCTACTTTCGAAATAACATTTTTACATCAGATTCTAATTATTATTACCAACTATTTAGTTAAACCAAACTATGAACAATCCATCTCGTATTAATAACTATTCAGGTGCTTTCGTAAGCCTTACTTTCCTCTTTTTTATGTGGGGTTTTATGACAGTACTTAATGACATTCTCATACCCTATCTAAGACAGGCCTTTGATTTGAATCACACAAAAGCAATGCTTATACAGTTTGCTTTTTTTATGTCATATTTTATAGGGTCCATTATTTATTTTACCATTTCTGTTTTGAAAGGAGACCCGATTAGCAAAATAGGTTATAAGAAAGGTATAATAATTGGATTAGTAATTTCAGGAATTGGAGCACTCCTTTTTTATCCTGCAGCACAATTTCAGATGTATGGATTCTTTCTTTCTGCATTGTTTGTTTTGGGATTGGGATTCACATTGTTACAAATAGCGGCAAATCCTTATGTTGCTATTCTTGGACCGGAGAAATCAGCTTCATCACGACTAAATCTTGCTCAAGGATTCAACTCACTTGGAACAACCATTGGTCCGGTTTTAGGAGGGTATTTAATTTTCACCTTCTTCAAGGATTCAGCAGGATCAGATGCTGTTAAAATACCATATCTTGTTTTCGCTCTGATTTTCTTACTGATGGCTATAGCTATTAAATTAACACCACTCCCTAGATTAACTAATCCGGGTGAAGTTGTACCCGGTTTTGGCGCACTAAAATATAGGCAGCTTGTATTTGGTATGATAGCAATTTTTATGTACGTAGGCGGAGAAGTAAGTATTGGCAGCATGCTAATAAGTTATTTAAACCTTCCTGAAATTGGTGGATTTGATGATGCCGATGCAAGTCTCTATGTTTCAATATATTGGGGAGGTCAAATGATCGGACGATTTCTTGGAGCAGTATCTTTAAGTACAGCAAAGAAATCCGTAAAGTTAATAGTAATGCCTTCTATATCAGCATTAGCATTTTTAATAATTGGTCTGAGTACAAGCTTTGAATCAGCACTGATTTATCTGGTTTTCTTAATAATAAATCTTATCGCCTTTTATTTTGGCAAATCATTACCACATAAAACCTTATTCCTGTTTGCAATTGTCAACATCATATTCCTGATCATCGCTTTAACAAATACAGGGGAAATAGCATTATGGACAATAATTGGTATAGGATTATTTAATTCCATTATGTGGTCAAATATATTTACATTGGCAATTTCAGGGTTAGGGAAACACACAAGCCAGGGATCTTCCTTACTTGTAATGATGATATTAGGAGGTGCCATACTACCATTATTTATGGGACTGGTTGCTGATAGCTTTGGTGTTCAAATGTCGTTTATAGTCCCTGTTTTTAGTTATATTTATTTAGCATATTATGGTATCTCTGGTTATAAACCAAAAACTACAATAACACATGATCAATAGAAGAAGATTTCTTGAAAAAGTTGCTGCGGCCGGCGCCTTAAGTTTAGTTCCAAATATTATTAAATCACATGAGGTATCAACGTTTGCAAGTAATGAAACCAGTAGCCTCCCTGTAATTATTTCTACATGGAATCATGGTATTGAGGCTAATGCTGCTGCTATGAATGTCCTCAATAATAATGGCAGTGTTGTAGATGCAGTAGAACAGGGGGTTTGGATACCCGAAGCTGATCCTAAAAACCGGAGTGTTGGATTAGGTGGGTTCCCTGATAGAGAAGGCCATGTTACTCTTGATGCTTCAATTATGGGTCCAGATGGTAATGCCGGTTCGGTTTGTTTTTTAGAACATATTGTGCATCCGATTTCAGTAGCGAGGTTGGTAATGGATAGCACTCCTCATGTTATCCTTTCGGGAGAAGGAGCTCTACAATTTGCACTTGAGAATGGATTTGAGAAACAGAACTTACTAACTCCTGAAGCTGAAAAAGCCTGGAAGAAAAAACTAGTAACTTCTGGTTATAACCCACAACCAAACTGGGAGAACGAACCAAATAAATTTCATGATACGATTGGCTTGCTAGCTATAGATTCCAAAGGCGATATAGCCGGTGCATGCACTACAAGTGGTTTGGGATTTAAAATTCGAGGCAGAGTGGGTGATTCACCAATCATCGGTGCAGGACTGTTTGTTGACAACGAAATTGGAGCAGCTACAGCTACAGGAATGGGCGAACTTGTTTTGAAAACATTAGGATCGTTTTTAGTTGTAGAACTAATGAGAAATGGAAGAACTCCTCAGCAAGCAGTTGAAGAAGCAGTATTGAGGATCGTGAAAAAAGTACCTGAACACAAAAAATATCAGGTAGGATATATTGCAGTCAACAAACAAGGTGAAACAGGGGCTTATTGCTTGCAACCCGGATTTAATTATGCCCTTTACCAAAATGGTGAAAACTTGCTTATAGACAGTGATTCATACTTTAAATAGGTATTTTACTACCTTTGTCTGCTAAGCAAAACACTCTTAAATGAGTCAAATTCTACGTGAAAGTATTTCTGCTAAAGGACAAAACATTTGTGTTATTATTCCTACTTATAATAATGCATCAACTATTGAAAATGTTATTGATGGAGTGCTCAAATACACAAATAATATCATTGTAGTAGATGATGGCTCTACAGACGATACAATGACAATTTTAGAGAAGTTTAAGACCATTGATGTAATTACTTACGAGAAAAATATTGGTAAAGGTTGGGCAATCCGGAAGGGATTTGAGAAAGCACTTTCACAAGGTTTTGATTATTCAATAACCATCGATTCTGACGGCCAGCATTTCCCTGATGATATCCCTCTTTTTATTAATGAACTTGATAAGAATCCAGATTCTTTAATTATTGGATCACGAAATATTACTGCCGATGGGATGCCTTCAAAAAATACATTTGCAAACAAATTCTCGAACTTCTGGTACTGGGCTGAAACAAATATCAAGCTTCCTGATACACAATCGGGATTTAGGTTGTATCCAATTAAATTATACAAAAACACAAAATTCTTTACTCGTAAATTTGAGTTTGAAATAGAAGTACTGGTTAGATCGGCATGGAGTGATATAAGTGTAATTCCTATTCCTATAAAGGTTTACTACCCTCCTGCCGAAGATCGCATAACACATTTCAGACCAATTCCTGATTTTACAAGAATTAGCATACTTAATACCGTTCTTGTGCTAATTACATTCTTGTACATTATCCCAATTAGAGCAACTAAATATCTGATTAATAACAAGTTCGCCAGAGTTATTAAGGAACAAATAATGTTGCATAATGAAAATCCGATAAAAATCTCTGCTGGTATTGGTTTTGGAGTATTTATGGGTGTGGCACCTATTTGGGGATTTCAAATGATTGTGGCTGTAATGATAGCACATTTTCTAAAACTCAACAAAATAATTGTTCTGGCTTTCTCCAATATTAGCTTACCTCCGCTGATCCCGCTTATTATTTATTTGAGCTATGCCGTTGGTGGGTTAGTTATGGATAATCCAATGGAGTTTACAACCGAAACAATGTACTATTTAAAAGACCAGATCATGCAAGGTGAATTCTATAATACGCTTAATGAATTCGGTTACAGCATATTGCAATATATTATTGGAAGTATCTTGTTTGGGTTATTGCTTGGCGGCATAGCAGCAGCAATATCATATATAATTATTAAACTGTCAACAATAAAGCAAAATAAATCATAAGTCCTAAAATGAATAAGTGACCAATTATGAGCGTACTGTTTTTAGCCATATATAAAAGGATTGAGAATCACAGAATTATTTCTCTTATTCTTTTGGTACTATTCATATCTGGAAGTGCATATATGGCCAGTCGGCTTAAACTTTCAGAAGACATAACGAAAATACTACCTGATACTGAAAAAATAAACAACATGAATTTTGTTTATTCAAATTCAAAATTCCTTGACAAAGTTGTTTTTAACATCAGTCTAACAGACTCATTAATCAATAACCCGGAATTACTTAGTGAGTTTGCAGATAGTTTTATCGATTCTTTAACAACCAGATTTGTTCCTGAGTTAATTCAATCTATTAACCTTGCCCCAGATCAATCTGATATGCTCAAAGTGTATGAACTGGTTTATCAGAATTTACCAATTTTTTTATCTGAAGATGACTACAAGATCATTGATACAATTATTGCTACTGAGAATATTAACAATACAATTGCATCTAATATTTCAACCCTGATGTCGCCAATATCAATGGTCATGAAAAAGATGATTGCTAATGATCCTCTTCATCTTACACCAATTGCATTACAAAAATTCACTTCATTTAACATTAACAACAACTTTCAGGTTTACGGCAAGTATTTTATTTCAAATGACAAACGCAATTTGATAATATTAATAACACCGGCATCAACAAATAATACAGCTAGTAATAATATACTTTTCGATGGTATTGATGACATCATTAATAACATTTCCAAAAATGAATTCAAAGAAATAAGGGTAGAATATTTTGGAAATGCGTTAGTATCACTTGGAAATGCTAATCAAATAAAAAAAGATATCATAATAACGGTTACATTGGCATTGATTGTTCTGATCACTGTTATAACCCTTTTCTTCAGAAGAAAACGTACTTTTTTAATCGTTTTTATGCCCGTTTTGTTGGGAGCATTGGTATCGCTGGCAATATTGTTTATCCTAAAAAAAGAAGTCTCGGCAATATCGTTAGGTATTGGATCAGTATTGTTAGGAATATCTGTTGATTATGCATTGCATATATATTCTCATTTTAGGCAACACGGATCGCATAAGTTGATCTTTAAGAACCTGTCAACACCAATTATATTAAGCAGTCTTACAACTGCATCTGCCTTTTTATCATTGTATTTTATTAATTCAGAAGCTCTAAACGATCTTGGTCTATTTGCTGCAATTAGCATATTAAGTGCAGCAGCCTTTTCACTAGTAGTCCTGCCACACCTTCTTGGGAAGAATAAAATGAGCTCTAAACTAGCCTATACTAGTTGGATTGACAAACTCGCAGCTTTTAGGTTTTCGAATAACAGTTACTTAAAAGCGGGAATCGTATTGGCAACGATACTATTTGCAATCACTGCACAGAATGTCAGTTTTGATGCTGATATGATGAAAAGTAACTATATGAGTAGCAAGCTGAAGCAAGTTGAACAAAGATTAAACTCAGTTACTAACGTCAGTAAAAAAACTATTTACTTAGTTTCTCCAGGGAAAGATTTACATGAAGCAATTGAGAATAACATGCATGCCGCAAATCTCATAAACAAACTTAAAGATGAGCAAACTATACAAAATGCAGTAGTTGTAAATAATATTTTTCCATCTAAAACACAACAGGAGGAAGCTATTGCGAGGTGGAATAGTTATTGGGCCAAGCATGGAGATAAGGTTATTGAAGATGTAAGCACAGTAGCTACAAAGGTGGGTTTCCGGAAAAATGCCTTCGCCCGATTTAATACCTGGTTAGTTAATGATTTCAGGACTTTGTCCCATGATAGTACCGGAATTATAAATCAGCTTTTTCTGGATAACTTCATTATAGAAACAGATACCATGTCTGCTATAATTAATGTTGTAAAAGTAAATAATACTGATGCAGATATAAACAAAGTGTATGATACTTTTAGCAATGAAAAAAGCGCATGGATTATTGACAAACGCATAATTACAAGTGAGTTTGTAACTATACTAAAAGATAATTTCAATAAACTCATAATTATCTCAATATCCTTTGTTTTTGTTATTCTTCTCATCGCCTATGGCAGGATCGAGTTAACAATTATCACGATGATACCTATGGTCTTCAGCTGGATATGGACAGTTGGAATAATGGGGTTGTTAGGTATTGAGTTTAACATCTTTAACGTAATTATTCTCACTTTCATTTTCGGACTTGGCATTGATTATAGCATATTCATCATGCGCGGGCTGCTCATCGAATATAAATATGGTATTCATGATATTAGTTCATACAAGGTTTCAGTAATATTATCCGGAATAACCACATTACTTGGAATAGGAGTATTGATTTTTGCAGTACATCCTGCTCTAAGATCTATTGCCATCATGTCAATAATAGGAATATTGTCAGTTATATTTATAACCTTCACGTTACTTCCGGCAATTTTTAAGTGGCTTGTTACTTACAAAAAGGGACTTAGAAACAGACCTGTTACAATACTTGATCTCATTTTTTCACTATGGGCCCTGTTTGTTTTTGTAAGTGGATCACTGTTTCTTTCATTATTATCACTTGTGCTTCAAATCACTCCTCTTCCAAAGCGCTCTAAAAAAACATTTATTCATAAGCTTTTCAGATATTTAACATGGTTTATGATCTACATGAACTTCCTTTCCAAAAAGACCATCATAAATCCTGATAATGAAGACTATAGCAAACCAGCCATTATTATTACAAACCATCAATCGCATATTGATTTGATGCTAATGATGCTACTTAATCACAAAGTTGTTATACTAACAAATTCTCGAAATTTCAGCAGCCTGATGTATGGACCAGCTCTAAGATATGCTGGTTTTATTGAAGTTGATGGCAGTTACGATTCAATTCTCGACAAAGTAAAAGATCAAACAAATCAGGGGTATTCAGTAGTTGTTTTTGCTGAAGGTCATCGCTCTGATACAGGAAAATTAAGTCGATTTCATAAAGGAGCTTTTTATCTTGCAAATGAACTAAACCTCGACATACTGCCAATAATCACATATGGCCAGAAAGAATTATTAAAGAAAAGTGAATTCTTATTAAAAAGAGGAACAGTAATTACAGAATTTTTGCCACGAATCAGACTTGCCGATGGGAATTATGGAAGCACTCTTCGGGATCAGGCAAAAAATGTAAAACAGTCTTATGAAACCGAATATCTAAAGGTAGTTGGTATGTTGGAAACACCAGCTTATTTCAGTGATTTTATCAGAAAAAACTATCTTTATAAAGGACCGGTTCTTGAATGGTATACAAGAATAAAACTCAGCATGGAAGACAACTATCGTCTATTTAATGAACTTATTCCAAAGGAATGTGTAATTACCGATTTGGGATGTGGTTATGGGTACCTTCCATATATGCTAAATCTTGTAAGTAAAGAACGACGAATAACTGGAATTGACTATGATGAAGACAAAATTAACGTTGCAACACATTGTGCTATTAAAACTGATAATGTAAATTTTATTACTTCTGATATAACTGAGATTGAACTTGAGCCAGCAGATGTTTTCATCATTAATGATGTATTGCATTACATGCCTGAATACCTCCAGATTAAAGTTGTTGAATCATGCATCGAAAGATTAGTTGATAACGGACTTATAATAATACGAGATGCTGACAAAGATTTGAAAAAAAGACATTTGGGGACGAGAATCACCGAGCTGCTATCAACTAATATTGGATTTAACAAAACCAAATTCAAATTAGAATTTGTTTCACGATCAATGATTGAAACTATTGCTGACAATAACAATATTAACATTGAAATAATAGATAATACTAAACGTACATCTAATTTAATTTATATTCTTAGAAAGTAAGTCATGTCAAATGATTTATAATATCATGCTATCTTTGTTTTGCTTTGATTTCACAGTTTACTATGACAGAAAAATATGACATAATTATTATCGGTAGCGGATTAGGTGGTTTACAAAGTGGGGTTATCCTCAGTAAAAAAGGGTATAAGGTGCTAGTCCTTGAAAAAAATCACCAAATTGGTGGCTCATTGCAAGTATTTAGACGCAAAGGTTGCACATTCAGTACCGGCATGCATTATATTGGCAACCTCGATGAGGGTCAGACGTTGAATAAAATATTTAAATATTTTAATCTTTTTGAAGGAATAGAATATAAGAGACTTGATTCCACTGGATTCGACATTTTCAATATTGGAGGAACTGAATACAGGTTTCCCATTGGCTTCGATAACTATAAAAAACAGATGTATGAATATTTCCCAGATGAACATGAAGCCATTGACATTTATCTGGAGGAAATTGATAATACTATCAACACTCAGGATCTCTATCTGTTAAAAAATACAGAAAGTGCGTCTGGCGATGTCGCTAAGTATTTAAGTTTGAATACATGGGACTATGTAAAATCAATAACTAAAAATTCACAATTACGACAGGTGCTTTGTGCACTTAATTTCGTGTATGCAGGTGTACACAAAAAATCACCATTTTATATTCATGCACTAATAAATTATCATTTTATCACAAGTGCATACCGTATTGTGAGCAGTACCGGACTAATAGCAAAAAAACTAAAAGACACAATTAATGAAAATGGTGGTACCGTTTTAACTAAGAAGGGAGTACGCAGCCTAATAATTGAAAATAGTAAAATAAGTGCAGTTGAAACCACCGATAATATCAAGTATGAAGCTAAATACTTTATCTCCAATATTCACCCTGCTTCTACAATGGATTTAATTGGTGAAGGATTGATTAAAAAGTCGTTCCGGAACAGATTGAAAAAAAAGGAGAATACTATGTCTGCATTTGCAGTTCATATTATCCTTAAGAAAAATTCATTTAAGTATCTAAATGCGAATTACAACTACTATAAACGCAACGATGTTTGGTATGCATCATATTATGACGAAAATAAGTGGCCAGAACATTACTTGTTGCATTGTATAGCTCCTGAAAATGGAAGCGAATATGCCGATTGCCTGGGATTACTTACCCACATGAAATATGAGGAAGTTGCTCGCTGGAAAGATTTTCCAATAAATAAACGCGGTAATGATTATCTTGATTTTAAAAACAAAAAAGCAGAAGAACTTATAAAATTGGCAACAAAAAACTTTCCTGATTTAAAAGACAACATCATTGATTATGATGTATCAACTCCACTTACTTATCATGATTATCTTGGCTCACCAAAGGGTTCCATGTACGGTACATTAAGAGATAGCAATAATCCTGTAGGTTCTTATATTTCGCCACGAACCAAAATTAGCAACTTGTTTTTTACAGGTCAAAATTTAAACCTGCATGGAATGTTGGGTGTTAGCCTTAGCGCTATAATTACGTGTGGTGAATTTGTTGGAGTTAACAACCTACTTAAAGAAATAAATGAAAGTGAGTAATAAAAAACGCAAAGGGAGAGGAATGCGAAGATTTGGTAATACGATTCTGGTTATTGTAGTAATTCTTATTGCCCTATTTGTTTATTTCAATATCGCAACAAAAATATCTCCTCCGGAAATTAAAGATATGTCCATATTGGAGGTTGTTCGTGAAAACCCATCTCCTGACTTTTATAAGATTAATAACAGCTGGCTCAGAAAAAATAAATTTGGTCTTTGGGAAATGTATCTTGAAGGTAGTCCGTTCGAGATTGGTGTTATAAACGGCAAACTCACAAAAGAACTCATTAAAATTCAGGAAGATGCTTTTGTAGAACAGATCAATACTTTGATCCCATCAAAAGCTTATCTAAGGTTTTTGAAATATTTTATCTCGTGGTTTAACAGAGATATTGATAGCTACATTCCTGAAGAATACCTGGCGGAGATTTACGGTGTATCCTTCAGTGCCTCTGACGATTATGATTTCATTGGGAATAACTATGAACGCATGTTAAATTATCATGGCGCACACGATATAGGACATGCGCTCCAAAGTTTGGCATTGGTAGGATGTACTTCTTTTGCCTCTAATCTTAATACAGAAGATAGTAGCATGATCATTGGTCGAACTTTTGA
>Ga0187827_10001012_pt1 | contig 42421 bp, 32 predicted proteins | sample ETNtaG_39_FD_167969 | JGI IMG/M metagenome (GOLD analysis project Ga0187827, IMG submission 167969) | Marine microbial and viral communities from oxygen minimum zone, Eastern Pacific Ocean - ETNP2014_SV_150_PacBio MetaG (Illumina Assembly) | ecosystem: Environmental > Aquatic > Marine > Hypoxic...
GATGGACCTGGTTTCGTCTACGAGAGCTCGTAGAAAACCCGCGGCCTCCGGAACGGCCGACGCTGCAGTTCCGTAGTATGGATCGAGCCTGAGTGACTCGAAGAACGAACGGTCATCGAATGCGCGTCGGAGCGAATCGGCCTGCTGTTGTGACCTTCGATGGATGGCAGCAAGCATGCTCGCGAATTCGTGTGCGTGGCCCGGATACAGCTCACCATTGAGCAGCATCTGCTTCCAGTTTCTGTGCGGTTGGGGCACTGCCTCCATCGCCAGGATGTGATGCGTGTGGTCTTCGAAGACGAACGCGGGGACAGCACCTTCCGGCAACATCCGACCGAGTGCGCGCATCCCTTTCGCCTCACGGTGCACCCTTTCCGGGCGGCTGAGCCATTCGCCCTGGACTCGCAGTTTTTCCAGGGCCTGCTTCAGAACCCAGTCGCCGGCTGAATGTTTGACGAGCACGGCCCGGTTGGAAACGCCCCCCGCCAGGATTCTCATCTCCGGCGTTTCATTGCGGCCAATGTGGCCGTGGTCTCTGAGATAGTTGACGAGCTGTTCTGGATGCTCGATATCGAGATTCATGGGCGCCTAATCTCTCATGAAAGGGGCGCTCTCTTCGGGGGCCTTCTTCACTTCCAGGGGAGGCAACTTCTCGCCGGTGGGCCCGAAGGCCTCCACGTCTGCGAAGGCCGCAATCACTTTGGCGGCGCGTTCTACATGATCCCGCTGCAGGTCCTGAAAACAGGAGACCGAGCTTTCCCCTGATGGGCTGCCATTCGCAACCACAAGGGTGGGCCAGTAAATCTTCGGGATGATGGTGCGGCCGGGCTCTTCCGCGCCCGCTTCGGCCTGGACCTTCACGCATCGAATCTCGCCATTTGGATACAGACCCCGGCTCTTGAAGCCCATGAAGCCTCCAAGGAGCTCGATCGCTCCCGCCTCCGTCCGCAGAGCGACCGCGCTTGGAAAGACAGCCCGCACAGAAATGGGAAGAAGAAAGAATCCTGAAACAATGCAGCCGACGACGATCCCTTCGAGCACGCTGTAGAAAAGCAAACCAAGCACGAACGTATGAAACGCTACCAGCATGGGTGTTATGGATGGTCGAGTTCTGAGCAGGATGTCTTTTCCGTGCTGGATAATTCGTACGGCCATGAAACTGTCCGTCTGATTCTCGAATAGCCCGTAACAGCATCTCATTTTAGACTGAAACACGGTTCATTCGAAGGCTCAATTGGGCAAATCTGAAAGAGAACTGAGACGTGGGTGTGACATGAATCTGTCCCCGCCTTACCGGATCTTTGCTTCGGCATGCCTTACGCCTAGAATCGCAGGTTCTCTCACGAGGAGAGATAACCGCCCAGGAAACGCACAGTTCAGCCGATTATGGAACTGCTCCAGACAGTTACTGATTTCGTCAGCTCATCCCCGCACTTTTTTGTGTTTCTGATCCTGTTCTTGTGCGGGCTTGGGCTGCCGGTGCCTGAAGAGGTAACGCTGATTGCGGCAGCATGGATGACATTGAAAGGTCTGGCTAATCCGTGGTCCATGTTCGGTACGGCGCTGCTTGCCATTCTTGTCGGTGATCTGGCGACATATACTGTCGGTCGCACGTTCGGATATCGCCTGGTTCGGCTGCCATACTTCAAACGTGTGCTTTCCGAAGATCGCTTGAAAAAGGTCGACCAGTTTTTTGACAAGTATGGTGACTGGGCCGTTTTCTTCGCCCGGTTTGTGGCCGGCTTTCGCCTGGGCTGTTATTTCATTGCCGGCATCAGCCGCCTGAAGGTCCATGTTTTCATTTTCATGGACGCCCTGGCCGGGGTTTTGAGCGTCGGCCTGACATTTATCGTCATTCGAAGATTCGGGGGTGAGATTGAAGAGGCTATCCAGTGGGTCAAAAGGGGCCACTATGCTTTACTGGTTCTTGCTCTCGTTGCTATTTGCGCATTCGTCGGTTGGAAGTACTTCAGGAAGAAACGTGCCGAATCGATGAGTGTTGTTGAAGAGACTGCCAAGTCTCCTGAAAAGGCCGGTTAGAAAACCGAAAGAATTTCCATGGGATCGAAGAAATCGAAGCAGGTCAGAGAAGAGAAGACCGGCGCGGAGGCAGTTCCAGATTGGAAGACACTCTGGCCGCATCTTCTTGCGCCGGTCGGCATCGCGCTGCTGCTGCACATTATTTATGGTTGAACAGTGCCCAGAGTGATGCAAGAGTGAATTCAGGAAACCACTCGATCCGCAGAAGTAAACAATCGTCAAACAGTCTTCTATGCATGTTTGACCGTCTATACTGGCTATCTATAATCGTTTGCCACATCGGCGGACGGTTCAACAGATCAGCTGACAACTCTTACCACAAAACCCCTACGTGGAGTACACATTATGGCCAGAAGTCGACGCTTTATCGGCAAGATTCTGCTCAACAAAGGTTACGTAACCCCTGATCAGCTCAATGAAGCTCTGGAGAAGCAGAAGGAAACCGGACAGCGAATCGGTGAACTGCTGATCGAGCTCGGCTATTGCACCGAGCGTAATGTGTCTGAAGGGCTCGCGGAACAGTTTGGCGTAGAGCTCGTCAATCCGGCAGCGATGGACATTCCCGAAGTTGCCCTGCAATCCATCACCAAATCGACCATTAAGGAACTGCTCGTCTTCCCTCTCGATAGAAGTGAAGGCATCCTAAGGGTTTGCATGGTCGACCCGCTCAACCTGTTCGCGATTGATAACCTCCGTTTTGCCACAAGCTGTGACATCCAGTGGGTTCTGTGCTCGAAGGAAGACCTCGAGACAGCCATTCATAAGCATTACGGCCTTGAAGAGGAGACGGTCGATAACATGCTCCAGGAGTTCACGGAAAGCGACATCGTCTATACCGATGACGAGGAAGGGGACGGTGAAGAAGAGGAAGACGATGCCCCGATCATCCGCCTCGTAACCCTCATTGTTGCCGAGGCGCTCAAACAGCGCGCGAGCGATATTCATATCGAGCCAATGGAAAACCGGCTTCGCATTCGTTACCGCATTGACGGTGACTGCTATGAAGTTGAATCGCCGCCCAAACGCCTGCAAGGCGCGATCATTTCACGCCTGAAGATTATGGCGGACATCGATATCGCCGAGAAAAGGAAACCGACGGACGGCCGAATTAAGATGAAAGTACTCGGCCGGGATATCGACCTCCGTGTTTCGTGTCTGCCGGCCAGCCACGGCGAAAGTGTGGTCATGCGTATCCTCGACAAACAGGCCGTCCTCCTCGGCATCCAGGATCTCGGATTCATGGATGACGATTACGCGCGTTTCCAGAACATCATCAAACGCCCGAACGGACTGTTCCTGGTAACCGGGCCTACGGGAAGTGGCAAGACCACGACCCTCTACGCGGCCCTGAACGAACTGAATCGGCCGGATACGAAGATCATCACTGCTGAAAACCCGGTGGAGTACAACCTCGCGGGAATCAATCAGGCCGAAGTGAAAGAGGCCGTGGGATACAACTTCGCGCGCATTCTCCGCGCCATGCTTCGCCAGGCGCCTAACGTGATTCTGGTGGGAGAGATTCGTGACCAGGAGACCGCTGAAACAGCCGTGCAGGCGGCTCTTACGGGCCACCTGGTGTTCAGTACGCTCCATACCAATGATGCTGCTTCCGCGCTGCCCAGGCTGATTGATATGAACGTGGCCCCGTTCCTGGTCTCGTCCTCGATTCAGGCTGTCATGGCGCAGCGCCTTATCCGAACCATATGCAAGAACTGTAAGGTGCCCACGGAAGTCTCCGACAATGAGCTCGCAACGGTCGGGCTGAAGCGCAGCGATGTCGAAGGAACACAGTTTTACGCCGGTACAGGATGCCCTGAGTGCCGCGACATTGGAATGAGGGGCCGCCTGGCCATTTTCGAGATGCTTGAAATGAATCTCGCCATGCGCGATATGGCGTTCAGGCAGGCCCCCGTTCACCTCATGCGTGAAGAGGCAATCAGGAATGGAATGCGCTCTCTGCAGGGAGATGGCATCCGCAAAGTATTGATGGGCGTTTCCACCATTTCAGAAGTCCTCGCTGTGACCGCAGCCAAGCATTAGCCGATGCTATGGATGCGTGCCAACATGGCGTTCTCTCCTAAAGTTTGCCGAGCAGTATCCGTTGATCGGCACATGATTTTTGCGAGGTTTTGATGGCTCTGCAGATCTCTGAACTACTGAAGTTCATGGTGGATACAGGAGGCTCTGACCTCCATCTGTCCGTTGGCAGAGAGCCCACGGTTCGCATGAGCGGCAGATTGCGCTCGCTCAACAAACGCAAACTTACATCAGAAGACACGGTTGCCTTTGTCAAGAGCATCGCATCCGAGCGCAACCAACGGGAGCTTGAAGAAAGTGGCAGCTCGGATTTTGGTTTTCAGTTTGGAGACAGCTCCCGTTTCCGCGTCAGCATCTTTCGGCAGAAGGGCCACATGAGCCTGGTGCTCCGTCAGATTCCCAACCGTTTCCTTACATTTGAGGAGATTGGTCTGCCCCAACTGCTGAAGAATCACATTCAAAAGCCGCGGGGGCTGATCCTTGTGACCGGGCCCACGGGCTCAGGCAAAACGACGACGCTGGCCACGATGGTCAATTTCATCAACGAAACCAAAGACCGGCACATCATCACCATAGAGGACCCGATTGAGTATTACTTTCACCACGAAAAATCAGTGGTGACGCAGAGAGAGATCGGCGTGGATGTCCCGGATTTTCCGGAAGCCATACGCCGTGCCCTGCGCCAGGACCCGGATGTCATCCTGGTCGGCGAGATGCGCGATCTCGAGACTATTCAGGCAGCGATTACTGCCGCGGAAACAGGACACCTCGTCATGGGCACCCTGCACACAACCGGGGCATCGAGAACCATTAACCGTATCATTGACGCGTTCCCCACCAACCAGCAGGAACAAGTCAGGGCCCAGCTCTCCACCTCGATTGAGGCCGTTATCTCGCAGGCGTTGATGCCCCGGTCCAACAAGAAAGGAGTCGTGGCCGCGTTTGAAGTACTGATCATGAGCCCTTCAATTGCGAATCTGATTCGGGACAACAAAGTCCATCAGTTGAATTCGGAAATCCAAACCGGAGGCAACGCAGGAATGATCCTGCTTGACGATTCGCTTTTTCATCTGTACGCCACTGGCCAGATAGAATTCTCGGAAGCAATCCAGCGCGCGCAGAACCAAAAAGAATTTGAAGAGAAGGTCAAAGCACGCCAGGCCGCGGGCATCGAAGACTAGACGACGAACATGTAATACAACCTGATACTGGAAGGACCCGAATTGTGGCAAAACAAAGAATCAGAAAGCCTATTGGTGAGATCCTCAAAGACAGGGGCCTCATCAACGACCAGCAAATCAACGAAGCCCTCTCCATTCAAAAAGAGAACGGTGCCGTGCTGGGGACTATCCTCGTCGAACTGGATTACGCCTCGCAGATCGACGTCCTCGAGGCCCTTGCTGCCCAGGCGGGAATGGATGTCGTCGACATTGACAATATCGAGCTGCAGCCAGATGTCATTGCCCGAGCTTCGGCATCCGTTACCCAGATCTATCGCATCATTCCTTACTCGTTTGATGATAATATCCTTCACGTCGCCATGGCTGACCCCCTGAATGTCAGCGCACTGGACGACCTGAAATTCATGCTTCAATGTGACGTCCATGGTGCGGTCGCCGACCCCGATGGAATCGATCGGGCGATAGAAAAATATTACGGAACGAATGAAGAATCGGTCGAAGACCTCCTGGACGAGCTTGAAGGCGCCGGCGGAGATATGCCTGACATGGAATTCGGCCAGCAGTCACGGTCCATCGACCTTGCCAGCCTGGAAGAGCTCGCCAACTCCATGCCGGTGGTAAAGCTCCTCAACCTGATCCTCCTCCAGGCCATCAAAGACAAGAGCAGCGATATTCATTTCGAGCCTTTCGAAGATGAATTCAAGGTCCGATATCGTGTGGACGGCGTGCTTTACGAAATGATGCCTCCGCCGAAGCACCTGGCTGTTGCCATTATCTCCCGCATCAAGGTTATGTCACTCCTTGATATCTCCGAAACCCGTCTCCCACAGGACGGACGCATCGAGCTGAACATCAGTGGCAACCCCATTGATTTGCGCATTTCCACCCTGCCGACGCTGTTCGGCGAAAGCGTCGTCATGCGTGTACTCGACCGTTCGGTTATCTCCCTGGATCTCGACCGAATCGGACTCAGGGAAGACGACACCGAAAACGTTCGAAAACTTCTCGATCTGCCAAACGGGATTATCCTCGTTACCGGGCCCACGGGCAGTGGCAAGACAACCACTCTCTACAGTTGTCTCAATGAAGCCAACGAAATCGACGTCAAGATCATCACCACGGAAGACCCGGTCGAGTACGACTTGCAGGGCATCATCCAGGTACAGATCAATGACGACATCGGCTGTACCTTTGCCGCTTGCTTGAGAAGTATTCTGCGCCAGGACCCGGATACGATTCTGGTGGGAGAGATTCGTGACATCGAGACCGCACAGATCGCGATCCAGGCGGCCCTCACGGGGCACGTGGTGCTCAGTACACTTCACACCAACGATGCTCCTTCCACTGTTACTAGAATGATCGATATGGGCGTCGAGAAATTCATGATTGCCGCCACCATCCAGGGGGTCATTGCGCAGCGTCTCGTGCGAACCATCTGTGTCGAATGTAAAGCCGAATACACACCGGATATGGAAGAGCTTGCCAGCATCGGCATGACGCCGGATGACATGGGAGGCAAAACTTTCTGCTACGGCAAAGGCTGCGAAAACTGCAACAACACTGGCTACCGCGGCCGCACAGCGCTCTTTGAAATGCTGATCATGACAGACGCCATCCGCGACTTGATCCTCGGCGAAGGCATTACCTCCACCATCCGCGAGCAGGCCACCAAAGAAGGCATGCGCACCCTCAGGCAGTCGGGCCTGCTAAAAATCTATGAAGGGTTGACCACGATCGAAGAAGTGGTACGCGAAACCATCGTAGGCTGACCTGAACTAGATATCCTGAGCCGCCGACCAGATTTTCTCGGGAGTGGGGCCGTGCCCTTGGTCGGAGAGTTTCTTCACCTTCGCCTCGTACTCCTGCCTTTTCTTTGCCAATTCTTCGAATTCAATAAACCTTCGGGCTGTGCGGCGGTAATTAACATACGCCCTGGCGCAATACTCAGCGGCAAGTTTTGGTGAATTAAGACGCTCCTGCGCATCCCGGGCAAGCAATTCACTGACTTTAGCCCGCTCCAGATTAACGACGAGACCGTATGGATTTCCTTTGAATTCCTGGTCCCATTCTGCCAACACTTTTTTTAGTCGCTCCGCGGCATCTGCCCGCTTCACCTTCATTATCTCTATTGCAACCCTCTTCTCCGCTCTCAGGCGACTGAATAAAGTGCGCGCCCGCACAAGCTCTGAAACAGATGCCCGTCCAGATTCCCCCTTCATGATTTCGGTGACATTCTGGTAAGCACGCAAAACCACCTCATCCTCTTTTTCACGCTGACCTGTCAGGTAATAGTATTCGGACAATCTGACAAAGACGTGTGTCATCATTGTTCGATGGGCCAGCAATTGGGCTCCTGGTGTTTTATGGGCCCGTTCGAACCAGATGCCTGCGTCTCTTAATGGGTGCCGGCCGTTGTTTTCCTCCATATATCTTTTGGTGAAATAGGCGCGGTGGTCAGGAGTCATATTTTGAGAAATCTTGTCGAATAATACCCATGCAGTCCAGAACTTAATTTCATACAGATGTGGATTCTTGCGCACGCCTTTTCTCAGAAAGTTATAGCCGATTTTTACCCAACCGTATTTTTCCTCCAGGTCTTCCGCCTCATGGGAAATGTTGTAAGCAGCATTCCAACCGTTAAAAACGTATGCGTCCGAAAAATGGGGCTGAAGTTGGGCGATAAAATTCATGTTAAACATGACCTCATGATATCGGCCTTCCTCCTGAGCAGTCATTGAGCGCACCCAGAAATAGTTAATAGCGATCGCCCTTAGGCCTCCAAGAATCAGAAGAAATGCCTGGTTGGGGATATCTTTCGCAAATACGTCCGTCTGCGCTGTACCCTCTGCCTCACGAGTCCATCTGATCGGCCCCTGCAATTGGCCAACTACTCCAAACATCAGGACAACCGTGATGGCATAAGCAATATATGTTTTCTTGGGATCAGCGGTCATTTGTTAATGAATGGATCTATGTCTGAAAATAATCCATCCTGCCGAAAGAGAGAGTGTCACAAAAAGGTTCATGTAAAGGAAGGATGAAAATAGAGTGCCGAAGGTGACCGAATAGCCATGGCTCAACATTTCCATTGGACTGAGTCTGTCAAGATTTGGTGTAACCACCTGCAAAATCTCGAGAACGAATTTCATGATGTGGTGAATCACTGTGAGTTCGCCGGAACCGGTTGGTGCGCCGTGGTGACCTTGAGTTCCAATGGCGTCGATAATCTCTCCGAACATCGCTGCCATGGAGCCGCAGAAATACACAAAAATGGCGGTAAGTGCGGTGATGGGCCAGGAGAGAAAAGTGGATGCGGAAACAGCGACGACAACGATCACGATGACCTGGCAGGAAAGCATGGCGACCGCTTTCAGAACATTAAATTCAAATGACCGCGGCCTTGAAAGCAGGCTCACAGTATATTCCTCGCCATCGTACCCGTAATAATGGGGTGAACGTTCAGGGCATTCGAGATCAATCACGAGGTTTCCCGATTCGTCAATGGCATCCGATGGGATAAGAAATGTATGCTTCCTCCCATCACGAGTGCGTACACTAGTTAAGTGGCGTTCGCCATTTGTGTAATACCAGAATCCAAGATCTATCCGCTTCGATCCGGTGTAATAATTAGACCTGTTCAACAGTCGCAGATTGCACTGCACGGTGATCGCTTTGCCGGGACCATCTTTCAAATCCTGTGAATCTATTTCGATATTATTCTTGTTAATGCCTGTGAATAGCCAACGTCTGTTCTCGGCAGACCGCAGGAAATCCAGCTTTTTTGAACGGGTAGGTGGATGAACTCTAACGACTTTAATTCCGAGTGAGGTGAAACCATCCGGTGTCGTGAAGAAGTGCTTTCTGTCCAGGTAAATGAGCGGGCTGACTGCTCTTTCCGGGTCAAGTGGTACTTTCATTTCTGTGCCGGCGTTTGCAGGAATGGGCTTACCCGGTTCTATCAGTGTCGGGTCTACAATCTGGACAACCAAGTGGCTGTCTTTCACGTCTTCATCAATATCTGTTGCCTTCCCTTCTTTGTTGGTCAATTTGCCTAATGAGATGACTGCTGGAATTCTTCCGTGTGAGTCCTTTTTAACGACCGCCAATCGATCTGTTCGCATGACGAAACGAAACATGGATCCTGGCGGGCTATGCGGCCGCAGCCTCAAGAAAAGTCCACGTTCTATGGTGACGGTAGCTTTGCGGTATGTATGAAGAGAAGACTTTTCGGCTTTGATTAGTTCTCTGGAACCGAGCAGCCTTTCTTTAACTTCATCGGAAGCATCTCGTGCGGTCCACCGAACGAAAATGACCATAAAAACGGCCATTGAGAGCAGCATGGTGAAAGTAAAAACACTGAATCCCAGTACTTTGCCGCAGATGACACTCCATCTCGAAACCGGCTTTGAGATTAGGGTGTAGATGCGTCTGTCTGTGATGTCATTCGGGAGTGATAGGGAAGTGAGAAAGATGGCGGTAATGGCTGTAAAAAGCGCCATCAATCTCAGGCTCCATTCGAGGGTGTTCCTGATCTTCCATTCTTCACCGAATTTCTGTGAGCCCGCGACTTCGACGAATGTGAGGCCGAATAACAGGGCCCCGGTAAAAACCAGTACGAGCAAGAAGCCTTTGCTGCGGATGGCTTCTTTCCAGGTCTGAATAGAGATCGCCAGGATGCCGTTACGGTCTTTGACCGTGAAGATGACCATCACTGCAAGAATACAAAGGCATAGGCTCTGGAGTAGCCAGTAAACCATTATCAACTCTCCTTCGAGCTTTCCTTCTTGGCTTCGGACCCCGCCTTCTGCTCTTTCTCCTTCTCCCTCTCTGGTGCCACCTCGGCAACCTTGCGTCCCCATTCCTGGCGATAGGACTCCTGATCGCCCTCCCTGGGATTCTCCTGAATCGTTTTGAGGAACAGATCCTCAAGGCTCTCCGAAGGGTGAGACATATCGAGAATCTCGGCATTTTCCGCGAGGACCTTCGCCACTCGCTCTTCGCCTTTCTCATCCAGACCGGCGAGGGTTACCTGCAGGACGTCCCTGATTTTCAGAAGGTCTCTGACCGGCCCCAGTTTCCTGAGCGTCCCCAGATGAAGAATGGCGATTCGATCGCATACATCCTGGACATCTGCGAGCAGGTGCGAGGAAAGCAAGATTGTTTTGCCCTCGCTCTTCAGTTCCAGGATCAGGTCTTTCATCTCGCGTGTTCCGATGGGGTCAAGCCCGCTCGTCGGTTCATCGAGAAAAAGGACTTCAGGATCATTAATAAGGGCCTGCGCGAAACCGATGCGTCTGGCCATGCCCTTGGAATACTCTTTCACCTGCCGCTTCCGTGCGTAATCAAGTCCGAGACGCTTTATCAGTTCATCCGCTTTGGCTCTTCTTTCCGCCTTCTTCATCCCGAATATCTGTCCGTAGAATTCAAGGGTCTCTTCGGCATCCAGAAACTTATACAGATAGGATTCTTCCGGCAGAAAACCGATGCTGTGTTTCACGGAAACATCGGTCGCGGGCTTGCCGAGGACTTTGGCAGTGCCGGAAGTGGGGAAGATGAGCCCAAGAAGCAGCTTAATGGTTGTCGTCTTGCCCGAGCCGTTTGGGCCGAGCAGCCCGAAGACCTCACCTTTCTTGATGGTGAGCGACAGCTCCTGCAGGGCCTTTGCTTTGGGCCGGCCTCGAAAGTCCGTATAGGTCTTTGTCAGATTTTCGATTTCTATGGCAACGTTATTTTCACTCATTCGAATGGGTCTTCGGTTTTGGGCCGCGGAGCGTCAACACCACGGGCCGTTCATCCGTCTCTTTGTTGGATTCCTCTCCGCACCGTGAGGTTTCAGAGCGAAACACTTTGTCCGTTTTGATTCAACTCTCTTACTTTCAAACGGCAGTTTAAGCCAGCAGGCCCGTGAATGCGCACGAACCATCGGCGCGGGGCGAAATTATAGGTATGGCGATGCCCCATTCAACGGTGCTTGACGGTCATAGGGGGCCGCTTAGAATCCTTGCCGAATTCTAAGTCTGAAGTCATCACTCCGCGTGTTGCGGAGAAAATCGTTGCTGGACTCTCCGATGTCAGGAGTTCCGGAGCCTGAGACTCCAGCTACAGTTGCGGCCGAAGGCCGCCTGAGGCGAAATGGCCCTTCTTATGTCCTCCCGCGCAGGAATGTCTTATGGAAACTCCCAGAAATTCTATCCTGGTCGTGGATGATGATTCGACGATTCGTCTCGGATTTAAATCGCTCCTCGAAGAATATGGGTTTGAGGTCGAGACGGCTGACGATGGCCGGGAGGGTCTGAAGGCGACCATGTACCGGGAATTCGATCTGATCCTGCTCGATATTTACATGCCCAACATGAACGGCCTTGACTGTATCAAAGCGCTCCGAATCTCCAGGCCGTACGTACCGGTTATTATCGTGACGGCGACGCCTGAATCCGATCTGGCCCAGGAGGCCCTCCGTGAAGGCGCGGACGACCTGCTGCCCAAGCCCGTTCCAGGCAAGGTGCTGGTAAATAAGATCAATGAAGTCATGACGAATCGGGCGAACGGTCTGGAGGCCGGCCATGGATAAGATCCTGGTAATCGGAGCTTCCAGTGGTGGACCGCCCGCACTGCTGGAACTGATCCCGAAGTTTCCCAATAGCTTCCCCTACCCGATACTCATCGTGCAGCACATGCCTCCCGGTTTTACGGGGCCGATGGCCGATTTTCTGGACGAACAGAGTGCGGTGCGGGTGCTGGAGGCGAGGCAGTTCGACTCACTCGAGCCCGGCAAGGCCCTGATCGCGCCGGCGCCTTTTCATATGTATGTGGAGAAGGGCGATGATGTACAGATCGTACTCAGCCAGGAGCCTGCCGATTCCGTTTGCTCTCCCCGCATTGATTGCACGATGATCAGTGCGGCGAACGTGTTTGGGGCCGGCGTCACCGGCGTCGTACTCAGCGGCCTTTCCGCCGGCAGCGATTGCATCAAAGGTGCGGAGACCATCCGGGAATCGGGCGGAACCGTGCTCAACCAGGCCCGGGAAGGCTGCACTTGTTACTTTATGCCGAAGGCTGTCGCGGATGCCGGATTTTCTGATGCCGAGGTCCGCCTCGATCAGATGCACAAAAAAATTCTGGCGGCGATGGGCGTCACTTGATGAAGCTATTACCTGAGCTGAGCGATTCTTAAAGACCCATCGGTCCGTCCTGGCCGAGCCGCCGAATTGAATATTCTTACCACACTCCATCGCCTTACCTGGCGCCATCCGTTCCTGATTCTGACCGTTGCATTCATCACAGGTCTGGTGTGCCTGAATTTCATCCGGACTCTTAAGCTGGATTCGAGCCTTAAGAGCCTGTATCCCCAGAACTCGCCTTCCATAAACAGACTTCTGGATCTCAACAGACGCTACGGAGGGATGGATAACCTGGTCACCGTAATTGATGTGCCTGGCGGCGACCAGGATGACCTGCTGGATTTCGCCGAAGAGATGCTGGATGGGCTGCGTGCACTGCCCGAGATCGAATCCATCGAAGAGGCGCCTGGCATTGATCACGCGACCCTTCTCGAAAGCAACGTCGCCGGGAAGGCGCTGCTCTACCTGAACGTAAAGGAACTGGATCAGTTTCTCGCCCGCATCACGGACGCATCGATTCTGGCCAGGATCAAGGCGAACAGTGAACTACTGAAGAGCGGCGCGGGGTCAACAGCTACGCGCATACTGGGCGCGGATCCGCTGGGGCTGAGCCCGTTGGTTCTTGACAGGTTTCGGCAGCCATTCTCAAAATTGAAAATTCGCTATGAGGACGGCCTGCTGTTGAGCAGCGAAGGGGACCTGGCCGTCATCCTCGCCCGTCCTAAAGGGCCTTCTGAGGATATCAAGTTCTGCGAGCAGTTGGCGGAAGCCCTGGAGCGGCTGGAAAAGAGAGCGGCCGAGGCGTCTGAAATCAACGGGGCCAGGGTACGTTACACCGGGCAGTATCAACTCCTCCACTTCTATCATTCCATCATCAAGCACGATCTGATTACCTGTGCCTGGGTGTCGTTTCTCATGGTAATGGTGCTCTACCTGGTGTCATTCCGTCGGGTCGAGTCAGTGTTCATCGTCGGCCTGCCACTCATTCTCACGATGGTCTGTACCCTCTCCTTTGCCAAGGCAATGTTCGGCTCCGTGAATGCCCTTACCGGTATCTGCATCGCACTGCTTATTGGGCTCTGCGTGGATTTCGCAGTGCATCTCTACCACCGGTATCTGGAGGAGCGTGTGAACAATGAGCCGGAGACATCTCTGAAGGCAGCTATCACAGATACCGGCCCGGCGGTGTTCTCCGCGGCGATGACCACTGTCGTCGCTTTCCTCGCCCTTCGCCTCAGCAATGTCATCGGCCTTCAGGATCTCGGAATGGTGACCGCGGCCGGGATGCTCATCGGGCTGATCAGTATGTTTACCGTCCTGCCCTCGATGCTCGCGATCTCTGGTGGCATGAGAAAACGTTTCCCATTTCTTGACAGCGCGCTCGGCGCAAAGACCGGAATGGACGTCCACCTGGGCCCCGTGGTTCGGTTGGCCACCAGGCGGCCGGCCATCACGCTCGCGATCGGCGGGGCATTAACTCTGTTGGCGCTGCCGGGCGTCTTCAAGATACGATTCGAAGATGACTTCACCCGGCTGCGGCCCCAGAACGCCGAAATCTTTCAACTTGAGAAAGAACTGACCCGGCGGCTGGGCTCGCCCTTGCTCCATTTTCCAATCATCGTCCAGCACAGCGACCCTGAAGCCGCATGGGAGCTGGCCAGGCAGGTCACAGAGGAACTGCGTGAGGCCATTGATGCAGACGAGCTCTCCGCGTTTATCAGTCCGGCGCTCTGGTTGCCGGACAAGCAGGAGCAGCAGAAAGTGCTCACCCGAATCAATCAGATCCGCGATCGGGAAGACGGGTTGCTGGATGCCACAAGAATTCGAGCGACGCTGACTTCGGCATACGATGCGAATGGGTTGCGTGTGAACCGGGATACAAAACGCTTCATTGACTTTCTTGAAAAAGCGCTTTCCGTTCAGGAGGTAATAACCTCTGCCGACCTGTCTCGAAACGACCTGGCGCCGCTGACGGCGCGTTATGTCGGCCGCAGCGAGATGACAGAGATCATCGCTCTCTCGTACGCATCGACTGCCGGGGGGCTATCTGTCACGGAGAGCCTGGAACGGGTTCTCCAACGTATGTCAAGATTCGGCGATTCCGTCACAGTGCCAGGCGCACGCGCCCTGGGAAAAGAGGTGAAGGCTATTCTCAAAGACGATTTCGTGATCATGGTCTCGGCCGCCCTGGCCGGCATTTTCATTGTTGTGCTTCTGCATTTCCGGAGCGGCCTTCTAAGCGTTTACACCCTCATCCCGCTTCTCACAGCAACGTTATGGACCCTGGGCGCCATGGGCTGGTTTGGCATCGAGCTCAATATCATGAACGTCGCCGTCATCCCCCTCATCCTCGGTATCGGAATCGACGACGGCATCCAGGTCGTCCACCGTTTTCGCACTCGGCAGACCCGCAGCGCGTCGGAAGTAATCGGCCAGACAGGGATGGCCCTCGTGGTGACAACCCTGACCACCATCGTCGCATTCGGTTCACTCTTACTGGCCCAATACCCCGGCTTGAAAGCATTCGGACTCCTGACCACCCTCGGAGTCGGCTCGTGCCTTCTGGCGTCGCTGGTCTTGCTGCCCGCGCTGCTTACGTGGTCTGAAGGAGAATGAAGAAGGCTTCGTTCCTCTGCGTCTTTCTCATCGTCTTAATCCTTATCCCGGAGCATCTGAGATTAGGACGATGAGAAAGAGCAGGCCAAGTCTCACCTTGCCCAAGGCCTACTAAGTTTTGCCCCTCGGGGAGAAGAATGATGAGATGGACCTCTTTTGGCCACCTTCCTGAGCCACCGCGCAGCCGAGCCCAGCAAGGGCAGATTACACGCCGCCTTCGAGCACTCGGCCTATCTTTCGGTATTTTTCGTAGCGGGTAGCCACCAGTTCATCGATAGGTTTTGCCTGAAATTCGTCGAGTAACCGGATGACGACGCCCTTGATGAGATCCGAAGCCCCTCTGGGGTCCCGATGGGCCCCGCCCAGCGGCTCTGGAATGACTTCATCCACGATGCCCTGCTCCATCAGGCTGGCGGGGTCAAGGCGTAGCGCTGCCGCGGCCTCCTCTCGCTTGTCCGCACTCTTCCAGAGGATGGCAGAGCAACCTTCGGGGGTAATGACGGAGAAATAAGAATTCTCCTGTGCGCACATGTGGTCAGCAACGCCGATACCCAGCGCACCACCGGAGCCACCCTCACCGATGACGACGGCGATGATGGGCACTCTAAGGCTCGCCATGACGACCAGGTTTTCCGCGATGGCCATGGCCTGTCCCCGTTCTTCCGCCCCAATCCCGGGAAACGCGCCTTGGGTGTCGATGAGAGCGACGACTGGCAGTTCCAGCATTTCGGCAAGTTTCATTTTGATTTTAGCTTTGCGGTAGCCTTCGGGGTTGGCCATGCCGAAATTTCGTAACTGCTTCTCTCTGACGCCGTGCCCTTTTTCGTTGGCTACGATCATCACTTTCCGGCCGTCGATCGTTCCAAAGCCGGTAATGATGGCCTTGTCATCGGCAAAAGCGCGGTCCCCATGCAGCTCCAGAAAACTGTCAAACATACTCGCAATGTAGTCCTGCGAAGTGGGCCGGTCCCGATGCCGGGCCATGCAGACGCGCTCCCAGGGGGACAGATTGGCTACCAGCCGGCGGAGGATCTCCTCCTGCTGCTTTTTGAGTGCGGATATGTTTTCGCCGAAATCGACGCCGTGTTTTTCTGAAAGCGACTGAAGCTCTTTGATCTTCTGCTCGATTTCAAAAACGGGGCCGTCGAAGTCCGGCGGCGAACCATTCGAATCCGGTTTTGGTTCTTCAGGTTTTTCTGGTTCTGAATCAGCCATCTGTTGTAGTTATGGACGGGATACTGCTAAGTTTTTCGAGGCATTCAGTACAGTCTTCGGGGCGGTTGCTCGGTTTCTTTTCGAGCATCTGCATCAGCAGGCCATCAAGCAGGGGATGTACGTCGTTAATATGGGAACGCAGGGAAGAGGGTGTACCTTTGAGATGTTTTTTCAGTAAGTCGTTGGGGCTTTCGGCAACGAACACATTCCTGAAGGTGAGCATTTCGTAGAACGCGCAGGCCAGAGAGTATAGATCCGTCTGCGGGACAGGGTTCTTCCTCCGGATGGTCTCAGGCGCAATGTATGAACGCGTGCCGGCAATCTTTCGAACTCCCAGCTTGAATTCGCCAATGCGCTCAGAAAGGGTGAAATCGATCAGCCGGGATTCGCCTTCGTCATTGATAAGGATGTTTTCCGGCTTGATATCCAGGTGCACATAGCCGGAGTCGTGGATGTAACGCAGACCTTCGAAGGCTTCGCGCATGATTCTCAGGCAATTGGTCTTTATGACGTCCTCCTTGTGCAGGATTCGGTGCTTCAGATTCCGGTCATCGAAATACTCCAGCACAATGGCAGGCTGGTGTACTTCAGGGAAATAATCGAGCACTCTGACAAGCCGTTCGTGGTTCCATTGCGCGGTGAGATAGGCTTCACGCCGGAAATGACTGCGTGCGCTGCGTACATTCGCCTGGTCGACTTTCAGGAATTTGATAGCCACGATTCGGTCATCCGGTGTCAGCGCCCGGCATACAGTGCTCACCGAACCTGAATAAATCTCACCCAGGAACTTGTAATCCCAAAGTTCCCATCCGAGCACGTGCTCCAGGTCGTCACGCTTTTCCTGGACAAAGATGCCTTTAATCTGTGAGGCAACGCTCATGAGCGGCGGTATCTATCGGTGGGGATGCGAGCGGCTTGGCTAAGCCTATGAAAGGACTGTGCTTGGCGGTAGATAAGCGAGCAATTTTACTCCCTGAACAGCACTCGTTCAATGAGCCAATTGACCCTTCAGAATCGCACTGGTACCATCCCTTAGATGTTATTTCATATAGAAGTTGCCCGTCGGCAGACCATCGGCGATCCAGACGGCAGGGACGTTCTCGAACAAGCCCGGGAGCTCGGCATCAACACCGTCGAAGCCGTCCGAACGGCCTCCATTTTTGTCATCCAGGGCCTCTCCAATGAGAGCCAGGCGGAATCCGTCGCAGAAGGTCTTCTGACAGACCCACTCGCCGAGGAATACGCGATCGGACGCCCCATTCTGGTCGAGGGAATGGGCACGCGCATCGCGCAGGTTTTGAAGAAACCTGGAGTCATGGAACCGGCTGCGGCGAGTGTCTTGAAAGGTATTCATGACCTCGGCCTCAGCGCGGAGAAGGTGCGTATCGCACGCAAGTATCAGTTCGAGGGGGAGCTTGACGACGAGGAACTGGAGAGCCTCGCCAGACGCATTCTCGCAAACGATGTGATCGAAGACGTTCTTTACGGCAACACGCTTGTGCCCATGCTGCCGGATGGACACGGCCATGCATTCGAGCTCGTAACTGTCCCGCTCACCGGAGCGGATGAAGATGACCTCATGCGAATCAGCCGGGAAGGATGTCTCTCGCTGAATCTTGAAGAGATGAAAGCCATCCAGGCCCACTTTGCCGGCCTCGGCCGTGAGCCCACGGATGCCGAGCTCGAATCCCTCGCACAGACCTGGTCAGAACACTGCGTCCACAAGACGCTCAAGGGCGATATCCTCTTCAAAGACGAGCTCATCGAAAACCTGCTTAAGAGCACCATCGTCAAGGCCACTGACGAGCTCGACAAGCCGTGGTGCGTTTCAGTGTTCGTCGACAACGCGGGCATCATCGAGTTCGACGATCGATACAACGTCTGTTTCAAGGTCGAGACACACAATCATCCTTCCGCTATCGAGCCCTACGGCGGCTCAGCCACGGGCATCGGTGGCGTCATTCGCGATATCCTCGGCACCGGCCTCGGCGCCAAACCGATTCTGAATACCGACATCTTCTGTTTTGCTCCGCCGGATACGCCGCAGGATTCGCTTCCCAAGGGCGTCATGCACCCGAAACGCCTGATGAAAGGCGTCGTCTCCGGTGTACGTGATTACGGCAACCGGATGGGCATCCCGACCGCCAACGGCGCCGTCTTCTTTGACAGGCGTTACCTCGGCAACCCGCTCGTTTATTGCGGCAACGTGGGCCTCATTCCGAAAAACCGGTGCGAGAAGAAAGTTCAGCCCGGCGACAAGATCGTGGCCGTCGGCGGGCGCACTGGCCGCGATGGTATTCATGGCGCTACTTTTTCATCCATCGAACTCACTGAAGAATCCGAAATGTCCAGTAGCGGCGCGGTCCAGATTGGGAATGCGATTACAGAGAAGAAGGTGATGGATGTCCTGCTCCAGGCGCGAGATGGTGGCCTCTACCGCAATATTACCGACTGCGGCGCGGGTGGTTTTTCGTCCGCGGTGGGAGAGATGGGCGAAGGCTCTGGTGCGGAGGTCCATCTCGATACGATTCCTCTGAAGTACGACGGCCTCACCTACACCGAAATCTGGATCTCCGAAGCGCAGGAACGCATGGTCGTGGCCGTCCCGCCGGAGAAGGAAGAAGAATTTCACGCACTCATCCAATCCGAAGATGTTGAGAGCACGACCATCGGCACGTTCACGGATACAGGCCGGCTGGTGCTCAAATATCACGGCACGGAAGTCGCCAACATCGAGATGAAATTCCTGCACGATGGCCTGCCGCGCCTCAAGCGCGAGGCCGTCTTCGAAAAGCCACAGAATCCAGAACCGAAACTGCCGAAAAAGGAAGATTATACCGAAGACCTTAACGCCCTCCTCGCATCATGGAACATCTGCAGCAAGGAATGGGTCATCCGCCAGTACGACCATGAAGTCCAGGGCACGAGTGTTCTCAAACCGCTCGTTGGTGCCGATAACGACGGCCCCGGAGATGCCGCGGTCATCGCGCCCGTGCTCGGATCGAACAGGGGCGTCATCGTCTCCAACGGAATGAGCCCCAAATTCGGCGATATCGATCCCTATGCCATGGCCGCGTCCGCCATAGATGAAGCCTTGCGCAACATCGTCGCAGTGGGCGGCAATCTCGACCGGGTCGCGCTGCTTGATAATTTCTGCTGGGGCAACACAGACAAACCCGACCGCCTTGGCAGCCTGGTGCTGGCTGCGCAGGCGTGCCACGACATGGCCCTCGCTTATGGCACACCCTTCATTTCAGGCAAAGACAGCCTCAATAACGAATACCAGGCAGGTGACGAGAACATCACCATCCCGCCTTCTCTGCTCATCTCGGCCATCGCGGTCGTGGACGACGTCAGCAAGTGTGTCTCGATGGACGCCAAAGAGGCCGGCAATTTCATTTACATCGTCGGCCTCACGAAGAAGGAGCTCGGAGGATCCCATTACTACGATCTGCACGGCAGTACCGGCAATGACGCGCCACAGGTCGATGCCACGCTTTCGATATCCGTGATGAAAGCGATTGCAGGTGCAACTTCCGCCGTCCTCATCCGCTCCTGCCACGATTGCTGTGAAGGTGGCCTGGCCGTCGCGGCCGCAGAAATGGCATTCGCTGGAGGGCTTGGCATGAAACTGGATATTACCGCCGTCCCGACGGATATAAATCTCCGTGACGATGAGATCCTCTTCTCCGAATCCACCGGACGCTTCATCTGCGAGGTGAACCCTGTAAACAAAGAAGAATTTGAAGCCGCGCTAAGCGAAGTTCCATTCGGTTGCATCGGCGCGGTAAATGAGACAACAAATGTTGTCATTCGAAAGGCCGAGACAACGCTCGTCAACGATTCTTTGCAGAACCTGAAGGAGTCCTGGCAGCAACCGCTTCGCTGGTAGTCTTCTTCATCAACCATTAGCCATCAACCATCTTCCCCCGTGCCGCGTGCATTAATCATCCGCACAGCCGGAACCAACTGTGATGTCGAAACCGCCTTCGCCTTTGAAAAGGCCGGAGCAGAGCAGGACATCGTTCACGTCAGGCGCCTCACTGAGCAACCTGCCACGCTCAGCGATTACCAGATCCTCGCCCTGCCTGGCGGATTCAGTTATGGAGACGATGTGGCCGCTGGCAAGGTCTTTGCCAACGAAATCAAGAACAAGCTCGGCGACGCTCTGGCGGAATTTGTTGAGGCCGGCAAGCTGGTCATCGGCATCTGCAATGGCTTCCAGGTCATGGTAAAGATTGGACTTCTGCCCGGGCCTTTCTCGGCAAACGGGGCAGAGCAGACTGTGACCCTTACGAATAACGATTCCAATAAATTCGAAGACCGCTGGGTGCATCTGAGGATCGATACCGAGAACTGTGTCTTCACTCGTGGCCTCGAACGCATCTACATCCCCGTCGCTCACGGCGAAGGAAAATTCGTCGCGGCAGAGGCGTCCCAACTCGATGAGCTTGAAACCAACAGCCAGATAGCCTTCCGATATGTCGGCCCTGATACAGAAAAACGCGGCTACCCCTGGAATCCCAACGGCTCGCACCGCGACATCGCGGGCATCTGCGATCCCACCGGCCGCGCCCTCGGCCTCATGCCCCATCCGGAACGCCACATCCTGCCCACCCAGCACCCCCGCTGGACACGGGAGGGCCTCAAAGAAGAAGGTGACGGCCTCGCTATGTTCAGGAATGCAGTGGAGTACTTTGCATAAGGCTGCCCAACGGCCGTGGCATGAGTTTCGGATCTTCTGCGCGATGTGCGTTTACCTTCGTCTAAATGCGATTGGCTGCAGCCACAGAGCTGCTGTAAGAGATACATCCAATGTCCCAACCCAACATCCTCCTCTTCATCATGGACGGCCTTCAGGGCCGATTGCTCCAGCCGGACCACATCTGCAAGACGCCCAATTTCGATCGCGTCGCAGCCATGGGGACGCGATTTTCGAATGCGTACACGCCTTCTCCAACCTGTTCACCGGCCCGGGCAAGCCTGATGACCGGATTGCTGCCGCACAACCACGGGGTGCTTTACGTCGAACATACAGTCGATGACGACCAGTCCGTTTTGCGGGACAGCCCTCACTGGGCTCAGCATCTTCAGGACGCTGGATACTACAACGGCTATTTCGGCAAGTGGCATATCGAGCGTTCGGACAAGCTCGAGAACTTCGGATGGAACGAATACCAGGTAAGCGGTCGCAAGGTTCATCGTGCACACTCTCAAAGTGGCGGACCGACGGAGACGCCCCTCGATACGGCGCTCTCCCGCTACCATGAAGGGCCGGACGGCTACAACAGAATCCTGCACTACGGCGTCACCGATGAACCTGCGTCCGAAAGAAACATGGGCCGGACCACACAGGAGTCTCTTGGATTTCTAGAGAAACAGGACGGCACCGGTCCGTGGTGTTGCTGCGCGAGCTTTTATGAGCCAAACGAGGCGATGATCGTATCGCGCGAAGCATTCGAACAGTACGACCTCGACGATATCCAACTGCCGGAGAACCTCCGTGACGACATGAGTGACCGGCCTGGTTTCTATCGGCGGCAACAGAAGATTTTTGAAGACATCACGGACGATGAATGGCGCATGGCGCTGGCCTGCTATTACGGCCGCGTCACCGAGCTCGATGCGCAATTCGGTCGGCTGTTGGACCATCTCGAGAATACAGGCCAGATCGAAGACACCATCATCATTATCACTGCCGACCACGGAAAGTATGTCGGCTCGCATGGCATGGACGGACACAATTACGGCGCTTTCGAAGAGATCTATAACGTCCCGCTCGTCATGTCAGGCCCCGGATTGGCAGAGGGCATCGAATCGCCGGCACGAGTGGGCCTCCACGACATCGGTCCTACACTCCTCGAGCTGACTGGTACGGACTCGATCGATGTGCCTGACTCGCAATCATTCGCCTCAGCAATGAAGACACCAACAGAGGCTTCTGAATTCACCATCGGCTACGCGGAGAATTTCGGAAACCGTTTCATCCTTACTCAACGCATTCTGTGGGACGGCCCCTGGAAATTCGCCTTTAACGGTTTTGACTTTGATGAGCTCTACAACCTTGAAGACGATCCCCACGAGATGAAAAACCTCGTTGACGATCCGGCATACGCCGAGTTGATCCGAGGATTGATGGTGAAGATCTGGAAGAAGATCGGCGACACTGGCGATCAAGCCCTTTTCCACACCAACTATTACACAAGCCGATTTGGAGCCGTCGGTCCAAACGTTGGCAATCAGTCGTGACCACAGGCCGGTTGGCTGGAGGCCGGCAAGCTGGCAGCTCGCCATTACGACTGCGAATCCGACTCACCAAATGCCTCTGCAGCGCGCTTCGTGATTTCCTCTTTGGAGACATCCTCGAGGCGCGTGCCGATCCACCACATGTTGCCCAGCGGATCTTTGATACCGGCGTTGCGATCACCATAAAACTGATCCGCCGGATCCATAAGCGATTCGGCTCCGGCCTGAATGGCCTGCTCGTAGAGTTTGTCACAGTCCGGCACGTAAAGATAGATCATCGACTGCATCGGCAGAAATTCACCGGTCGCTTCACCAAGCATGACCATTGAGTCTCCGATCTGCATCTGCGCGTGCATGATGGTGCCGTCCGGTCTGTTGGAACGGCGTCACCGTATGGAAACCCTCGGGAATTGGGTTTACGGACATGATGGCCTCCTTTAGGGCTGGCTGTATAGATGACCGGGCTGATTGATTCACCCGTCGTCATTCGTGGTTTATCATCTGAACAGTCTGTATCAAGAACCACTCGAACAGGAATCTCACATGCGTCAGATAGGAGTCGCAGTTGTTGGAACTGGATTCATGGGCGCAGTCCATGTCGAGGCTCTCCGTCGAGTCGGTGTGAACGCCAAAGGTATCCTGGGCTCGAGCCTGGAAAAATCCGCAGCGGCAGCCGAAGCGCTTGGCCTGGAGCATGCCTACTCGGATTTCGATGAACTGCTCCATGATGATGAGATTCATTCCGTTCATATTGGAACGCCGAATCGTCTGCATTTCGAAATGGCAAGAGCTGCGCTCGAGGCCGGCAAGCATGTCCTGTGCGAAAAGCCGCTGGCAATGAATGCGGAAGAATCGGCGGAACTTGTCCGGCTCGCAGCAGAGCATCCCGACCAGGCTGCCGGTGTAAACTACAACATCCGCTTCTATCCCCTCTGCCTGGAGGCGCGGGAACGAGTTCGCGGCGGAGAGATCGGTGAAGTTTTCCATGTGGCGGGCAGTTACGTCCAGGATTGGCTCTTACTGCCGACCGATTACAACTGGCGTGTGCTGGTCGAAGAGGGTGGAGACCTTCGAGCCGTGGCGGATATCGGCACACACTGGCTCGATCTCATCCATGCGGTCACCGGACTCGAGATCGAGGCCGTCTGCGCCGACCTCAAGACTGTGCATTCGAAGCGGCAGCGGCCGCTCGGCGAAGTGGAGACTTTCAAAGGAAAGGAAGAGGCACCATCGGAGACGGTGCCCGTAGAAATCGCCACCGAAGATTACGGCTGCGTGATGCTGCAGTTTCATGGCGGGGCCCGCGGCTGTCTCTGGGTTTCACAGGTCACCGCTGGGAGGAAGAACTGTCTTCGGTTCGAAATCGCCGGTTCGAAGAATTCACTCGCGTGGAACAGCGAACAGCCAAACGAAATCTGGATCGGCCACCGGGACCGGCCGAACGAATCTCTGCTCCGTGATCCAGCATTACTGAACCCGGCGGCTGGTTCTGCCGCCTCCCTTCCGGGTGGGCACAACGAGGGATACGCCGATTCCTTCAAGCAATGTTTCAGAGCCTTTTATGAATTCATCGCCTCAGCCGATTTTTCGGCCGAAGCAACATTCCCCACGTTCGCAGACGGACACCGGGAAATCGTGCTATGCGAAGCCATCCTCAGATCACACCGGGAACGGAGATGGGTGGACGTTGATAGAGTCACATGCAGATGATCTCGTTTGAGTAACGGCTTCTTTTAACGCCGAATCCAGAATCCAGAATCCAGAATCCAGAATCCAGAACACTCAAAAGCCATCAAGGAGAAGACCATGCAACTTGGATTCGTCAGCGCCATCCTTCCCGACCTCTCGCTTCAGGAAGTACTGTCATTCGCGGCTGAACAGCAATACGACTGTGTGGAAATCATGTGCTGGCCAATGGGCAAAGCAGAACGACGCTACGCGGGCGTCACTCATATCGACGTTTCTTCTTTCAAGAAATCAGATGCGCAAAAGGTCATCGATCTGTGTAAATCCACGGGCGTGAGCATCAGCGGGCTGGGCTACTACCCCAATCCGCTGGCGCCAGACAGGCAGGAAGCAAAGGTCTACATCAGCCATCTGAGAAAAGTCATCACCGCAGCCGAAAAACTTGGCCTGGATAAGGTAAACACTTTTATTGGCCGTGACTGGACGAAATCCATCGATGACAACTGGCGACGGTTTCAGCAGGTGTGGAAGCCGCTCGTCAAGTTCGCCGGGGAGCATGGGGTCCGCATCGGTATCGAAAACTGTCCGATGCTGTTCAGTGACGATGAATGGCCGGGCGGGAAGAACCTGGCCATCAGCCCTGCGGTCTGGAGGCGAATGTTCGAAGAGATTCCCGATGAGAATTTCGGGCTCAATTACGATCCGTCACACTTGGTCTGGCAACAGATGGACTACATTCATCCGCTCTGGGAATTCGCAGACCGGATCTCCCATGTCCATGCTAAAGACGTCCGCGTGGATCGTGAACGACTGAACGATGCGGGCATCCTGGCAACACCGCTCGAATACCACTCACCCAAGCTGCCCGGCCTCGGCGAGATCGACTGGGGACGTTTCTTCTCCGTACTGGGCGATACGGGCTACACGGGTCCGGTTTGCGTGGAGGTGGAAGACCGGGCTTACGAAAGTTCGTTGGAAGCTCGCAAACGCTCGTTGCGACAGAGCGCGATTTTTCTGCGGCAATTCATTGGTTGAATTCAGACACTGACTTCAAGGCTCAGAATGGCCAAACAGGTCGCCGCCCCCATCTTGATGACTCTGTTCGCGCTGACCTTGCTCGGCATCGCCGCCTGGTTGAAGCCTAATCCGATGGGAATGGGGACACACGAGCAACTCGGTCTGCCATCGTGCAGTTTTCTGATCCATTACGGAAAGCCGTGCCCGTTTTGCGGAATGACGACCAGTTACTCACACATGGTGCGAGGGCAGGTTCTGCAGTCGGCCAGGACGCAACCCCTTGGCGCGATACTGGCGTTCGTGACTTTTCTTGTGCCTCTCTACTCAGGCTTTGTGCTGGTCAAGAAGAAACCGTTCTTCCCAAAAATGTACTACAGGCGCTGGCCGTGGCTTCTGCTGGCGTTGGCCGTCTTGTGCCTGCTGAGTTGGGTTTATAAGATTGCCGCGTATTCGGCGAGTCTGCCGAAATCCACTTGAGTTCCCCCCGCGCAGACAAAGCTCTGCCGCGCCCCAGTGACAGAAGGCCAGGCATGGAGGAGTTTCCCCGCGTCGTCTCCCTGAAAGAGATTAACGAGTCTTTGCAGTTGACCTTCCAGCCGAGGGCACTGGCGGCTCAGTTTGTGGGGACGTTCGCGTCGCTCATGCTCTTTTTTCTTTTCGCCGTCCCGAGCCTCTATCTTCTACCAATCGGTTTGCTGCCTTTGACGATCGGCTTTGCCCTTGCCTATGTCAGCATGGGCGCGGCGATTATGATCAGCTCCAGTATTCAACGGCAGCAAGGGCCTATCGATTTGCGGCCGCTCCTGCAATCTTTGAAGGCAAGGCTCGTCCGCAGCCTGCTCTATGGGCTGGCCTGTGTGGGTACCATCCTGCTCCTTGGGATACCGCTCCTTACCCTGATCTTCATCGGCGACGTGGAGGCCGGCGGACAGCTTCTGTTGTCCATTTTTATGATCCCACTGCTGGTGCTGATCATTGCGCAGATACTGGTCGGCTTTTTCGGTCTGTTTGTGATGCCGCAGTTCCTGGCATCCGAATATGGCCGCCGCTCGGATCAGTTCCAGGCGATCAAAGAGATGCTGGGTGTCGGTTGGCTGCGGCTTTCAATAAGGCACGCGGTTTCAAGCATCCTCGCTCTGACGCTTGCGGTGCCTTTCTGGCTGATTGTGGATTTCAGCGTCAAGCTGCTCGGTTTTCTCACGGCATCCGCTATCAAGTTTTCGCCGGAACAGCAGGCGCAGTTTGAGCTGCTGCCTCCAGCGCTGAGGCTCATCTTCGAACACCTGACTCTCTTCCCGCACGTCTGGCTGAATTTTTCGATCAGTGCACAGGTCTTCGCAGGCCTCGCTGCTGCCTTTGTCTATGCGATCCCGTTGACGGTGGCGATTCTCTTTCAAAGCTCGTCCGGAATGCAGGCGCTGCGTGCGATCTCGTTCGACCGTGAGTATTTCGATTACCCGCCCGCGGCGTAGGCGGCATCACTCCACCTACAAGAATCTCAAGGCATAGAAGCCCAACCCGAGTGGTGTGAAGAGCAGCGTCAGGAAGATCGCCCATCGTGTGCTGTCGAATTCTGCCAGAACATCGTGGATGATCCAGAACTGGCCCATCATCATCCAGCAGATGGCCTGGGCGTAGCAGATGACCGCGATGGCTCCGATAGGAAAGGCGCTCAACACGGCGCCGAGCGTGAAGATCACAACGCACACCCAGAAAACAAATGCTCCCACAATGGTCATGCTGATGGACCCAAGCAGGATGAGCGGCATCATCAGACCGGGCATGAATTCAGCGATGAGCATGATCACCTTAATACCCCAACCGGCCGGCTCTTCCTCTTCGTCAGCGGCACTGGGCTGCGCCAGGTTCACGGACGTGCCAACAGCTTTGCCGGTGTCCATGTTGGTGCCGCAGGCAACGCATATGACTGTTTCCCGGGAATAGGCCCCGCCACAGGTGGGACAGGCTCTCGTGTGGGATTGCTGATCGGCCGGTGATTGGCCACCAAAACTGAAATCGGGGTCATTCAGTTCAAGTCTGCTCGTGCCAGCTTCACTGGGGGCTCCGCCGGGCTTTTGTGCGGTCTCAACAGGTTTCGAATCCGCCGGTGACTGTGGCGACAGATTCTTGCCGCATTGCGTGCAGAAGACTGCATCATCGAATGTCATTTTTCCGCAGTGTGGGCACTCTCTGTCCTGCATGATTGCCGCTGAGTAATGTGCGATTACGAGAGGCTATGGGAATCTGATTCGCGGGTAAACAGATCAGGGTCAGGGATCAGGATTCAGGATTCAGGATTCAGGATTCAGGATTCAGGCATCCCCGATTCCGGATTCCGGATTTGAAGCCAATAAAAAAGGGAGGCCGACTTACGTCTGACCTCCCTTAAGGTTCGTCCCGAATCAGGGCTACTTTTTCTTCTTCTTAATCTGGACATCAATCGTTTTTCCATCTTCGATTTTGATGGTCGTGGAATCCAGATTCATGTCCTTGGTCTTGGCGGTGCGAGTGACCGGATGCCAGGCTTTGAATTTATATTCGCCAGGCGGGATGTCCTTGATCTCGAAGTTGCCGTTCTCGTCGGTCAGCGCGAAGTGGTTTGTTTCCACTACGGAGATGCTGCCTTTCATCCAGGGATGGAAACTGCAGCGCACCATCACGTTGGTCTCGACCTTGTCAAAAGTGTGGGTGATAGATTTGTTAGCCATGACTGCCTTATTGAACGATGCGTTTTTAAATGCTGTCTGGCTGACATTATGAATCGTGGAATCGCTGTTCTTGAATTCCACTGTCGTGCCGACGGGAATGACCAGAACAGGATTTACAAAACGGCATTTTACCTGGTCATGAAGGGTATTACCGAGTGGTTTGACCGCCGCGCCCTTCTGTGTGAGTGAAATAACGTAATTCTTGATACCACCATCTTTGGAGACGATAAGCGCGTTATCCACGTGGTCTCCTTCATGCATTTTACATGAAGTCAGTTGTTGTGGAAGAATCTTCAGAACGCCGGGCTTGGGGGGTGTGCCATCGTACACCACCCGGCCTTTCACGGTACCGCCGGCAAAAGCCATCATCGGCAGGACGAGCAGCCCGGCCAACATTTTTCTTGTCACGTTTAGAGCTGTCATTGAGGTCTCCTTTTCCTTGAGTTGTCTGATTTCACGGGGGGAATCGCGCTGGCGGGGTATCTAAACGACCTCGCCGGGCTTCGCAATGCACCCATGAATGACGGTTCGGATGCAGAAGTATTCATTTACAGAATGCCTGCTCGTACTGATCCAGGAATTGAATCTGCCTCTGAATCACAGCAGAATCCGAGGTACTGACATAAAAAATAATCCTGTGTTGAGAAACATCATGCCTACAAAAGTTCAGTTACTTGTTGCACTTTTTCTATCTGCAAACTTCGGCTCCGCGGAACTGCCCTCGCAGTACTGGCCGCGCTGGCGGGGAGCAGAAAATACTGGGAGCTCAGCCGAAGCAAAGGCGCCAGTGAAATGGAATCACACCGAGAACGTAAAATGGAAGGTGAAGTTGCCGGGCATCGGGTGTTCCACACCGGTCGTCTGGGGAGACAATATCCTGATCACCTGCCCGGTCGACGGCCAGGATACCGTGCTGAATTATGACTGGTCGGGCAAGCTCACATGGCAGGCAAAGATCGGCAGAGAGAGGCGCGGTAAACACCGGAACGGATCGGGAAGCAATCCATCGGTCGAGGCGGATGGAAAAAATGTGTTCGCCTATTTTAAGAGCGGCAACCTCGCCGGCCTCGACATGTCAGGCAAGCTGCTCTGGAAAACAAATCTGCAGGAGAGATTCGGCAGAGACACCCTCTACTGGGATCTGGGGAATTCGCCGGTCTTGACCGCCAATTACGTAATTGTAGCGGTCATGCATAATGACCAATCATTTATCGCTGCATTCAAAAAGGCCGACGGCGAATTAGTCTGGAAGCAGAAGCGCGTTTACAGGACGCCTGTCGAATGCGATCACAGCTACACCACCCCGATTGTGATCGGCGAACCGGGCAAAGAACACATCATCACCTGGGGCGCTGAACGCCTCACAGCGCACAGCGCGGCCGACGGCAAACTGATTTGGGAATGTGCCGGATTTAACCCGCAGAAAAAGCGCAACTGGGTGCAGGTGTCTTCGCACGTCATCGTCGGCGACATCGCAGTCATCCCATACGGTCGCGGCAGTCGGCTGGCCGGGATCAAACTCGGCGGCGAAGGAGACGTTACTGCCACAAACCGGCTCTGGACACGCCAGGATACGGGCTCGTTTGTGCCGACTCCGGCCGCATCAGGTGGCAAAGTCTACCTGCTGCGTGATAAGGGCGAAGTCGAATGCATCGATCCGAAAAGTGGAAAATCAGAATGGAAGAGCAGCCTTCCAAAACATCGTGCCAAGTATTATTCGTCACCCACGGTCGCCGGCGGGAAGCTCATCGCCGCACGTGAAGACGGCGTCATGTTTGTCGCCACAATCGGTGAAGGACTTGAAGTCCTCTCAGAAAATGTGATGGGTGAACGCGTGATTGCGTCGCCAGTGCCCATTGGCAGCCAATTACTAATCCGCGGCGAAAAGCATCTATATTGCATCGGGAATTGAGCCGGCATTATTCCCCGCGAATCCAATCAATTTCGATCTCCGCTCCCTTGACTCCACTGGTGGGATCGAGGCGGAGGCCCGTGACAGTCTGGCCTTTCCAGCGATGGTGTTGATTCATTTTGAAGCGGTACACCTGAAAATCCTGACCGGGTTTCAAGGGAGCAGAGACAGCCATTTTCTCCGAATAGCCTGGATGCTGAGAGGTCGTCCAGAAGATCTGAACCGAACTGCCTTTGGAGACTTTCATTCTGACAATAATGTTCTGATGCTGATCGGGTTTCAGTCGAACGCTACTTCGATTCATATAGGGATCATGGCCCGTTGCCCTTAAACGGAAAATACCGTCTGAAATTCCAACAAATTCAAGGTGATTTGTTGTGCGCCAGCCTTCCACATCATTCTCAAAATTAAAGTCAATTCTCTTCACAAGATCTGGAAGGACACTTGGTCTGGTTACAGTGACGCGGGCCACCTCGATCTCGTGTTTTCCGCCCACGGGCAGTCGCACCCAGAGAAAAGCGTTCAAACTGTCGTAACGCCAGCCTGTTCGGTCGATCCGTATTTCTTCCATCTGTCTGATTGCGGCTCCATTTACTTTAATCTGGCCGGGTGACCTGACAGGCGTGACCAACAGCCAGGTCGGCTGTCTCTCGGGCGTTTCACATGTCAGGCGCAGACGATCGTTTTCCCAGGCGCCGTGAGACAGCTTTGCTCTGGCCGTGACGTGAATTCTGTGCTTCTGATTTTTCAGGATCAGTGTTGACGGCTCAGGATCACACCCGAGCTGCGCGTAAACCATTTTCAGGATCCACTGCGGGCTGAAAATCCAGGGAATCTTCTTGCCGGTGAGAGTAGATTGGCCATCAGGCCAGAGCGCGACATGCTCGCCATCCTGGTACTGCTGATACATCGCGCTGCGAGTCAATCCATCCGCTATTTTTCGCCAGTCCCTGCTCTGATCATATTCTGAGAGTTTCAGTAAAGCGTAGGCGAATCGTAATCCGTTCCATTGCACCACGCGCCCGAACCAGCTCCCCTGATACCAGGTGGCGCCAAACACCGGAATAGAACCGTAGCGCATGAACTTGAAATCCTCAGTGTTCCACACGAAAACGAACGGAAGCCCTCGCCGCGCCCAACGCACAGCTTCCTGGAGATACTCTTCCTTGCCGGAAAAACGGTATGCCTCGATGTAGGCTTCCACCGCGTCGGAAGCGGCCAGCACGTCCGGGGTATGAACGGGAATCTCCCACACCTGGGCAGCTCTCGGCACATTAAATTGCTTCATCGCAGCCAGCGGCTGCTCAGCTTTCTTGAACAGGCGAGTATCCCCCGTCCACATCGCCGCTTTGATAATGTTGTAGGCCCTTACTGCAATTGTGCCTAATTCAGCCTGGCCGTGTCTGCCAAGCTCACGGTAGTCTTTTCCCTCGAAGATTCCGGACCTTTTAGTTAACGCGTCAAACCCCCACGTTCCGTCAGGACTCATCGAAGATAACGACCTGGCAGCCGTGTTTATCTTATTCTGAATATGTGTCCGAGGATCGGACCACGTGAATCCCTGGTCATAGCTCATCGGCACCGGCGCGCCAAGCCGGCGCACTTCCTGGAGCTTGGCGAGGCATTTGTTCTTTAATTCGCCATCAGGAAGCAGGACATCAGCCATGGCAAGATCGAAACAGTAATGAGGCGGCAGCACTGGTTTGGAGCGTAAAGGTCCACCGCCGATGGTGGACCACCATTTGTTCTCTTCCTTGACCCACAGGGATTCCAGGTACGCCTGCATGCTGAATGCGACCTCATTCACGAGGTCCCCCTGCTGATATGGCTGCGGCTCGGGCTCTTTATTCTGTTGAAACCAGTAATCCAGAACAGAGAGAGCGTCCTTTGCATCTGAATCGACGAATATCTGCGCTTTGAGCTCAAGTTTCTGGCCGGCTTTCAGCTCGTAAGGTTTGTCGGCAGCGCGCTTATTCACAGGCACCCACTCTGGAACTGTTGGCGCCATCAGCCCGATCAGATGCGCGTTGCGACCACTAAATCGATCCGGCGAGGCAAATACCGGGCTTGGACGGTCTTCCTGCCCGTGCCACTTCTGATGCACGTCCCACAGCATGCCCACCGCTGCCCCTTGTGAACAAACTGCCATTGCCGGCACTGTAATCATGTTGGGATGCGGCACATATCGAAGCTGGTGTTCATGGCCTTGCGCAATATCCAGCGAATTGGAAGAGAATTCATCCGCCACCAGCCACTCGAGTCCTGGCAAAACCGCTTCTGATTTATTCATTCCGGAACTGCCCTCACCTGCATAGATCATCGGCCCGTCAAACCGGAGAAGCTGCCTAGTACGATCTGCCGAAATTCGATAGGCCACATCCACTGCCGGGCTCTTCTTCTTTAACAGGAACTCAAACTCTGCCTGCCACGTTCCGCCTTCGACGTCACTGAATTTGCTCGTAAAAATCAGTTTCGCGAATTCCGGCCTCTGCTGGACGTGAATTTGGTCTGCAAAAATAGTCTGTTCCCAGGAGTTCCCGTCTGAAACCTTGCAGGCAAGGCGGCTGAAACAATCATAGGCAGCCAAAATTCGGGCCCCGTTCTTTTGCGCCCCCTCCAGGCGCATCAAGCCATAATTTCCAAATCTTGTCTTGGGGAAGAGCAGACGAAGACGAGAGTTTTCAAGTCTTACAGAGCCAGGCTCCTGAATAATGTTCGGCGCCGCCGAAAGGCCCTTCGTCATTTGAGGAAACTTGCCAATATTGGCGAGTGAACTCTGAGTGGAAAGCTCCTGGTCTTCACATTTGACCACAGCGTTCAATACAGGATATTTCTTCTCAAGATCATTCTTAATTTTTAGAGAAACTTTATGCGTTTCATTAACAGCAATACTTTTAGTGCTGTATGTGTAGTCCTTATCTTCTGCGGTAATCAGAACGTCCACATTTGAAGAGGGGGCGTTGCCATCGTTCTTGATCCACAGCAAAACATTCAGTGGTGTGCCGGGCGCGACGATATATCGCTCCGGCGCGAAGAACAGTAATTTCAGTTCCTGATTCAACCGCAGTGTTCCCTGCTCTTTCCAGCGGCCGAAATCTACTGCCACTGAAATCTGTGCTCCGCTCCTTCGTATCCCCTTCAATCGCCAGATAACGTCCACATCTTCTTTGACCTTCAATGGAGGAAGGGGACGACTTACAGGGCTATCGAGCAGGTCCAGACCCTTTGGCAGCTTGAGGCTCACAGAGCCCGATGATATTTCATCCCCTACATTTTTTATACGTGCGCTCAGGTTAAAAACATTGGGGCCGTTCGTGGGAATCTCTTCAATGGTCAGCTTGTCAATTACAGGTACGGCGCCTGCTTTTTTGAGGGTATGAATATCATCCAGAATCCACGTTCCACGACCGCCGCGGATGCGGGGCGCAATCTGGACCCACTTCACCTTCTCTTTTTCTGTCCAATCAAAAAGCACTATCCCCTGATGCCATTCCCCATCATTGAGATGGAATACGGGGACTTTGTATGTCTCGCGAGGTTCGCCGGTTTTTTCGATGCCATCCTTATCCATTGGGATCGCATAGAAATGGAAAGCAGCATTCTCGTCGCTAACGGCCTGATACCAGAAAGAGAGAGCTCCCTTCTTTGTCTGAAGCATGGCGCCCGCCTCACCAGAGCGAGGCCGATAGGCACGATTGAGCCCGCTGAGCTGTTTGGCTTCAGGAATCAGACGCTGAATCTCGACAGCGAGTTTGCCCGAGTGAGCGAGGCCGGTGGACTTTATCTTTGTGTTCGGCCGGGCTCCCACCGGAGTCCAATCAACGAGATTCCCATCTGCATCCAGTTGTTCGAATCCGCCGTTGGTGCACTGGTTTTGGGGCTCTGCCGCCAGATAGCAGCCGCAGAGATGGACGAGAAGGGTGAGCGCGCTTAAAAAACTCATTTGCGATTTGAAAACTGGGATAAGAAGTAGTTCATGGTCGGATGAAAATAGTGGTCCAGGACTGAATCGCTACCGTGCTTCAGCCAGGCCATCAACCATCAACCATAATTCTGATGCCATCTGAACCCTCCACCCCCGCCGCACTGATCGTTTCCGGTGATGCCAGGATAGCGGACCTGCTGGACCGTGATGATTCCGTGGTCTTACCTGCTTACTCCTGCCGCCTCGACGGCTTCGTGAACGATACCTTTACCGAATATGCAAACCCGTCAGTCTACCGGCCTGCGAGTGTGTGCAAAGCGCAGCTTGTCAGTTCACTAACGGACAGGACTTACGTTGAGGGGAATTACTATTTCGGCTTCACGATGTACGCGACCGCTGGCTGTGATGAGAAACTGGAGATGTGGTTCGGACACCGGAAGGTGTCAGTCGCCTCCAGCCATGACCCGGATAATCGAGTTCACATGTTTTTTGCACCGGAGAAGCTCCACTTCCGCTCGGGGCAGCCGATACGCCTGGTGACGAACGAGACCAGCGGACCATGCCGGATTGAGAATGTTGTCCTGTTGTCCAGGCGGCCAAAGCCGTCCCCCGTTCGTCTGGAGATTCAATCTCCTGAGGTGGAAGTGCGGATGGCCGATGGCAAGCCTCAGGCCATTGTCACATGGCTCACCAACCGTCCGGCCGCTGGTACCTTGACGTGCAGTAAAGGCAGCAAGAAGAAGAGGATAAAAATCACGGAGCCGCTGAGCGCACATGAAGTCGTACTCGACGGGCTCGAAGCCGGAGCCGAATACGATTTCGAGATCCGATTAAAGGACCGGACCGGCAAGCTTGATGCCGAGAACAGAGGATCGTTCAAGACGGATGTTCCTGCTCCGCGTTCAAAGAGTCGGCTCTCTGAGGCACCTATCCTTCTCCGTCGTGCGGGTGCAGTCCCTTGGCCCGTATCGGTCGGTGTGCCGTTTCCACAGGGAGCACTTGGCAGCCTGAACGACATGAGTCTTGCAGAGCAGAACGGCTCACCGATTCCTGCTCAGACGCGCGTTTTGGGCAAGTGGTCCGATGAGTCCCTGCGATGGGTTCTTGCAGATTTCATAAGTGATGGGACGGGTGACTACAGAGTCAAATTTGGACGCGACGTTGAAGCTGTTGAGGCGAATTCACCGATCCAGGTTTCCAGTAAGAAGGCCGGCATCACTGTTGACACCGGTCCGATCAAGATCGAATTCCCGAGAGACCGTTCCGTTCTGCCCGGTATCGTCTGGTTGCGTGATGCTGATGGAGATCTTCAGCAGGTTTCAGCAAATACATCCTCCCCTGCGGTGACTCTTATCGATTCGCAGGGAGTGGCCTACATTTCGGGCAAACCAGATGAGCTTCAAGTTGAAGAATCGGGCTCCGAGCGTGTCTGCGTAAAGCTTAAAGTTCCGCACTTTTCGCGGAAGGGAAAGAAGCTGTTCGTCTCAACGTTCAGAGTTCATCTGTTTCGAGGTTCTCCGCTTATCCGTGTTCTGCACACTTTTGAAAACGATTGCGCTGAAGACGAGTTCACCCATATCCGGGAAATGTCACTGCGTGCAGATTTCAAGACCGGCAAGGGAAGCGAATTCCGGTTGGGCAAGAGAAAGGCTGGCGGGTCTTCTGCTTTCAGTGTGGTTCAGACACACGACAATCGTTACGCGTTTCGCCGTGGCAATCGCGTGGTCGCAAAGGGACGCCGCTTTGAAGGCGGGGCAGACATTTCCGGTGAGCATGCAGGCGTTTCGCTGGCCGTTCGTGATTTCTGGCAGAACTACCCCAAGGGCATCTCTCTCGACGCGGAAGGCATGAACATTCAGGTCTGCCCGCGGGTGAAGAAGGGCGATTATCCCAAGGGCGGCGAAGAGGAAGATCGGCTCTACTACCACATTCTTGACGGCACATACAAACTCAAGCGAGGCGTCAGCCGCACTCACGAGATGTGGTTCCACATCCGTCCCGGAGGTGAGCCCGCGCCGGCGCACTTCAACAAGTGTGTGCAGCGACCGCCGCTCTACAGCGTTTCGCTGGAGACCTTCAATCAGAGCCAGGCGGTGACCCGATTGCCTTCGAAGGCAAATTCGCCTTTCCCGCCTTACGAGGAATGGGTGGAGGCGGCCCGGACGGCTTACGCGGAAGACCGGAAAGAATCGCGTGCCTATGGGATGCTGAATTTCGGAGACTGGTTCGGAGAGCGTACGTACAACTGGGGCAACATGGAGTACGACACGCCGTGGTGCTTCCTTCAGGAGTATTTGCGGGGCGGGCATCCGGACTTCTTTACGTGGGCCGAAGAGGCCGCCTGGCACCTCGTGGATGTGGATACGCCACACTGCGCCGCCGAAAGGCAGACCGAGGGCGGCCAGTACGCACACTGCGTGGGGCACGTCGGCGGCTACTATCCTGACGGGTACAGGGAGCGCGCCATCTTCAACGGGCACTGGTCCATCTCACATACCTGGGTGGAGGGCCTCTTTCTCTATCATCTGCTGACCGGGGATGCCCGGGCCCTGGAAGGCGCGATGAAAACTTCGCAGCTCCTGCTCGGCTCGTCCCTCAACGACTATAATTTCACCAACTGCCGCAATTGCGGCTGGCATCTCATCCACCTCTCCGCGGCTTACAGGGCCACCGGCCGGCGTGTCTTCCTGAACGCGGCCCGAATCATCGTTGAACGCGTGCTCGAACGTCAGCGCGAGTCCGGCGGATGGGATCGGCTGATGGTGCCGGGACATTGCTTCTGCCTGCCTCCGCGGCACAGGGGCAACGCCGGTTTCATGGTCGGCATCCTGATGGTCGGGCTGAAGCGTTTTTACGAAGCGACGGGCGATCCCCGCGTGGCCGACTCTATCGTTCAGGCCGCGGACTATTGCATAGACACCATGTGGGTGCCGGAACGGAGCTCCTTCCGTTACACCTGTTGCCCGGAATCGAGCGTGGGCGGGTCCGCAGACATGCGCATCCTGAAAGGCGTCGCCACGGCCTATCAGTTCACCGGTAAGAAACGCTTTAAGGATGTGCTCCTCGCCGGTGTGCAATCTTCAATGGGTGGGTACCGCCCCAGAGCTCATCGAGGAATCGGTAAGGGCATCTCGTCGCCCATGAGGGGAGCTCCGCAGGTGCTGGTGGAACTGCCGCAGACTGACGGGGAGAGATGAGTGTCCAGGCCTAATGTCCTCTGGCTTTTTGCGGATCAGCATCGCTACGACGCGCTCTCATGCAGCGGCAATCCGGACGTGAGCACTCCCAATATCGATCGCCTGGCGGAAGAGGGTGTGCGCTGCACGAACGCCTACAGCCACTGTCCGGTCTGCATTCCCTTTCGGGCCGGCCTGATGACCGGCCAGTACGCGACCACGTGCGGTGTGCCGCGCCACGGAGATTTTCTGCATCCGCATCGTCGGACCATCGCGCATGCGTTTCGGGAAGCGGGGTATCGGACTTCATACGTAGGCAAATGGCATCTTGCGGGGGAGCACGGCACGAACATGGTTTCCGACAGGGGCTGGGCGGGGGAAGACTTCTGGGTGCATCCAGACCTGCGCGGCGGGTTCCAGGACTGGTATGGCTTCAACCTCTCCAACAATTTCTATCGCACTTTCTACAGCCACGGTGAACAGGTGAAGCCGTTCGAGGTCGAGGGATACCAGACAGATGGACTGACGGATCTGTCACTCAGATACCTGTCCGAATACGAATCAGGCCAACCTTGGTTTCACGTGTTGAGCGTGGAAGCTCCTCACCCGGGCGCAGGCGGCGACCCAAAATTTCCCGGCCATCCGGTGCCGGAAAAATACGAGGAGATGTTTGATCCGGCATCCATAGAGCTGCGCGCCAATGTGCCGAAAGAAGTGGAAGACCGCGCACGCCAGAAGCTCTGCGGATACTACGCGATGATCGCAAACCTGGACGACAATATCGGCCGCGTGCTCAAGTGGCTCGATGGCAGCGGGCAGGCGGAGAACACACTCGTCGTCTTCTTTTCCGATCACGGGGACATGATGGGCAGCCAGGGCCGCATGAACAAAGAAGTCCCTTACGAAGAGTCGATCCACGTTCCGCTCATCGCTCGCCTGCCGTCGGCATTACCGGCTGGGCGGGTGTACGACGGGATCGTCAGCGGAATCGACATCTACCCGACCTGTGCGGGCATCTGTCATGTGCAGGCTGATGGAGACATTCAAGGGCTTGACTTATCCGGGTCGCTGGATGGCACCGGCGGCAACGAACGTGCTGAAGCTCTGGTGCAGTGGGCTGGCCAGTCGCTGTTCGGATTCGGCGATCATCCTTATCGGGCCATTCGAACTTCCAGGCACACCTACACGGTCGGTCGAGATCCGGAGTTTTGTCTCCTTTTCGATCACGATTCCGATCCGTTCGAGATGAACAATCTCTTTGGAGATCCGGCCTCCGTTGAAGTACAGAAGACGCTTCATGCCCGGCTGCGGCGAGCTATCCTTCATGCGGGCGAACCGATACCGGCATTTATCGATCCGGTGGAATCAGAGCCAGGAGTTGAGTAGGCCAACTCTATCCAGGCGTCGTCGAACAACGCTCTGATTGCGGTCCCATCGTCAGCCGCCAGGAGGCGGCAAGCTAATCGGGATATAGCTCCGGCTTGAATTTCCTGGCGTAAAAACGGGTCGCCTTTCCGGGGTCGATGTCGGCGATCAGAACGTCCTCTTTTCCGTAGGGGACAAAACCCATAAGGTGCCCGCGAGGGTCGATGAGACTGGTGGCGGAGTTCTGGTATTTCATCGCGGGGTTAACGCTCGCAAAATAAACGGAGTTTTCCTGGGCTCGGCAGACCATGGCCTTCTCGTAATAAGCATCCCCCCACCGCTTCAGAGAAGCGCCGCGAACCTGTTTGCCACCCCGGGTCCGCTCGAAGTGGGTCAGCGCACTCGGGCCACTGGGGAATTCCTCTTTCGTTTCATCGCTGCCTGTCCACTGCGGCTGAAAAATAATCCTTGCGCCCCGCAATGCGGCCCAGCGTGCAGTCTCGGGGTATCGAAACCCTTCGTGACAGATAACAATGCCAAAGACAGTACCCTGGAGGCGAAACACTCTGCGCATGCCATCCGGCACGTAGTATTTGTCTTCGGCATTGGGCGTGATCTGATTCTTTGTCTGATACCCGATCAGTCGACCGGAACGCGAAATGACCAGGGCGCGATTCTCCAACCCGAGCTCGCTGATCCACTCAATGCCAACAATCGCCGCGACACCGTTTGCTCGACAGGTGCCTCGGATTTCGCGGAGGGCTTCATCGATCGATTCCTGGTTCGGGGGAGGCAAAGAGTCAACCACGCCACGGAGCCCGGGCAGATAGGTCTCCGGGAAACAGACGATGTCAACTTTCTGCCGGCGAGCATCTTTTAAAACACAGGTGATCTTCTCGACTCCATGCGAGATGGAGTTAGCGACTTTTAAAGCGGCAAGCGCGAGACGCATGAGATTCCTTTCGATTCTTGAAGAGTTGTTCTACCTGAGCGGATCGTTTCTGTTCATCATATCAGACTGGTCAGTTTGTTTACGTCCACAGATTGTATGGGCGCAATGCCTTCGGCATAAGAAAGATCAGTGCAAGGCCCAGGCTGACGCCCTGTCCCTGTTCGAACATGTTCGACGTTTTCAATTCTTCTTTGTCTTATCAGGCTCTTCCGGCACGTCCGGCTGCGGCGTGGCTTTGGCAACATCTTTCTTCCAGGCTTCGAGTGCCTGGGACATTTTTGCCACTCGCTCCGGGTGCTCTGTGGAGATGTCTTTCTCCTCGCTGATATCTTCCGCCACATTGAACAGCAATGGTGACTGGCTGGGATTGCCGCGCATTTTGGTGATGAGCTTCCAGGGGCCGTCCCGCATGGCGATGCCGTTCCAGAAAAGCTGGCGTTGTCCAAGGCCCTCTCCCTCCAACATTAATGGGGAAAGGCTCACGCCGTCGAGTTTGAGATTTTCCGGCACTTTAACTCCGGCAAGATCGAGCATCGTCGGCATGACATCAAGGGTGATGGCGAGGTCATGAGAAACCGTGCCTGGTTTGATCTTCCCAGGCCACCAGGCGATTGAGGGCACGCGATGGCCGCCTTCCCAGACGCTGCCCTTGCGGCCCCGCAGGGGAGTGTTCTTGCAGTGCTTCGCGCCGCCGTTGTCTGAGAAAAACATCACGAGCGTCCGTTCAGCGAGACCTGTCTCGTTGAGCTTGTCGAGGATGGCACCAATGTTTTTGTCGAGTGCTTTCATCATCTCCTTGACCGTTTCTGCCTGCGGCCGATCAGTCCGGTCCCTGTTGGGGCCTCGCACTGGAGGATCGTTGGGGCCCTGGATAGGCGAATGAACCGCGCCGTGCGGAACGTAAAGGCAGAACGGTTTTTCCTTGTTTTCTTCAATGAATTTGACCGAATGCTTCGTCAGCAGGTGAGTGAGGTAGCCCTCTTCCTTTATCTGTTCCTTTCCTTCCCACCAGTCGTAGGTGGTCATGCGGTCGTAGTGAGAGATGTAATCGATGTTGCCGCTGACGAACCCGCGGAAGCGGCCGAATCCCTGGCTTGTCGGGTTGTATTTAATATCGTACCCAAGATGCCATTTGCCGAACATGGCGGTGGTGTAGCCGGCCTCTTTCAGGAGCTCTGCAAAAGTGATCTCGCTGAGTTGAAGCCCGACATGATGAGCCCGTTTTTTCGGGTCTGCGTTGATGACCCCCGGCACGCCCGCTCGCTGCTGGTAGCGGCCAGTGAGCAGACCGGCCCGGGTGGGACTGCACACGACGCCGCTGGAGTGAAAGTCAGTAAACTTCAATCCTTCCGCGGCCATGCGATCCATCTGCGGCGTTTTGATCCATCCGTCATAGACACTCGAATCCCCGTAACCCATGTCGTCTGCCATGATGATGACAAAGTTGGGACGGTCTTCCGCGAAGGTGAAGGACGTCAGGACCAGAAAAAAGGTGGGCAACAGTTTCATGTGAATCTCATTTCTTCTTTGGCTTTGGTTTCTTCTTTCGTCCTCCCCGGCCCAGGTACTGGCCTCGTGCAAGTACTTCTTCACCACCCACGACACGCGGGTCCTGGGCGCCTTTCAGAACGCTCATCAGACGATCGGCTAGTTCTTTCTTGACCTGGGCATACTCAGGATTGCCGGCAACGTTCGTCAACTGGTAAGGATCATTCTTTACGACGTAAAGCTCTTCTGCGGGACGCTTGCCGAAACAGAGCTCGAACTGTTTCTTCATCTCAGGGGTTTCGCGCCCGCCAAGGATGACGCTTTTCGTCGGCCCGCCGTCGCAATCCCGAAACGATTTTTCCGGACCGCCGACCGGCCACCTATCCGGAAAGAAATTGCGGATGTAGAGGTAATCATGCGTGCGAATGGAACGCATCGGGTAGCCATCCTCGGGCGCGGGATGGGCGGGCGTGTGGCGTTCGCGGCCACAGATTACCGCGCCCCGTTCTTCATCGACGCGGCCGGATTTATCAGACACCAGGACGTTCATGAGGCTGCGTCCGGTCATCACTTCAGGGATCTTCACTCCGGCCGATTCAAGAAAGGTGGGAGCGATGTCAGTCATGCTGACAAAGTCATCCACAACGCGGCCGGGCTTCACCTTCGCGGGCCATTGGATGGCCAGCGGCACGCGTGCGCCGTGGTCGTAGAGGTTGCACTTGCCCCGTGGGAACGGCCATCCGTGGTCGCCGGTCATGAAGACCAGGGTGTTTTCTGAGAGCCCTTTATCCTCGAGCAGTTTCAGAATGCTGCCGATGTAGGTGTCGAATCGATTCACCTCGAAGTAGTAATCGTTGATATCCGCCCGCACCTTTGGTGTGTCAGGAAAGAACGGCGGAACAAGCGTGCCCGCTTCATTGCGCATTTCACCACCTGCGCCCTGCTTGTAGCCTCGATGCGGATCGGAGCTGCCGGCCCAGTAACAGAAGGGCTTGTCCGCAGGTTTTTCAATGATGAACGTCTCAAAGTTTCTGTAGCGCTTCACGAGCGGATCTTTGCCACCCCAGCTTTTGCCCGGCCGGCCCGGCCCCCAGCCTTTGGGCTTATAGCCGACAAAGTAACCAGCGTCTTTCAGGAGACGCGGGTAGGCCGGGTAGGCTGGAAACGCGCTCCACAGATTTGCGCCCTCCTTCAGACGAAAGAAGTGCTGCCCTGAAAGTATCGCGTTTCTGGATGGGGTGCAGGAGGGTGAAGAGATGTAGCCGTGGTTGAACAGAATCCCCTTCCGGGCGATCGAGTCGAAGGCCGGCGTCCGTACGACTTTGTCGCCGTACGCGCCCGCGTGCGGCCATCCCCAGTCGTCAGCGATGGCGAAGATGATGTTGGGCCGATCCTCGGCCTGGACAGGGTGAATCAGAAGACAGAGAAAAAACAGAGCGATGTATCTCATAGATCAGAGTGCGTTAAGTTGTGAAACGATAGATTCAGCAAGTGGCCCCATATCGGACGCGGAGGCAATCTCTTCAAGTTCGGTGACGGACGCGGGCCCTCCACACACTGTGGAGACGCGGGCATCAGCGAGCAGGTATTGATAGCAGTTCTGCACGGTTGAGCCCGCTTGTGGGCCGAGAATCTTCAATGCTTGCTCAGTGCGTTCCCGTTCGTCAGCTTCCATTCGACCCAGCCCTTCCTGTCGTCTTGGGCCATCGGTATAAGTACAGCCGGCAAGCGGGGTG
>Ga0187827_10001014_pt1 | contig 42389 bp, 32 predicted proteins | sample ETNtaG_39_FD_167969 | JGI IMG/M metagenome (GOLD analysis project Ga0187827, IMG submission 167969) | Marine microbial and viral communities from oxygen minimum zone, Eastern Pacific Ocean - ETNP2014_SV_150_PacBio MetaG (Illumina Assembly) | ecosystem: Environmental > Aquatic > Marine > Hypoxic...
AAATCCAATGTTGTAATGGTTGCTGGAATAGTTGGGTCAGTAAGTGTTATGCCTGCAAGAACAACTTTTGTTTTTGTTGTAGCTGTATGATCAATTGTTGCAGATGTAGCTGTAGTCGGTATAGTAGAACTTTGGGAACTTCCTTCAACAACCTCAAATGTTATTGTTGATGAAGAATATCTATTCATACTTAATCCAAGTGTTAGAATATCCAGCCTTATGGTGTGATCATCTATAGATAGATTTTCAGGAAGAAGAGTGACATTCCAGACAAAAGTTCGTGGTCCATCAAAACCGTAGCCATATGCTGATTGACCATAGTAATTGTAGTTATAATCATAACTATACGCTTTAAGGTATTCTCGAGCATAACCATATCCTGATCCTCCTGTTGTATACAAACTACCTGACCTAAAATTTACAGGTACAACAGAACTTATCGCAGAACTTGTAGATCCGATCGCATCTCCTGTAGAGGGATTAAATTGAAAAATGACACTATCTAAAACTACTTGAAATTGGTCCAGCGGTACAACTTCACCTGAACTTATCGTTATTTTTGCGAGAAAAGTGAAACTTCCACTATTTCCAAGTTTTTGACCATCTGATAAACCCAGTATCTCTAGGGAAATAGCCATAGCACTTGGTGCTAGAATAATAATGGCGATAATTGCAATCGTAAGTGATGTGCCAATTCCTTGCGGTAAATATTTGCTACGCTTAACTAGCCTTCTAACTTTTGAGCGTACACGCTGCCTCCTAGCCATTTTAAATACATTTAAAATAAAATTACTATATATTAATGTTTTTATTCTAAAATTATTTATATAATCATTCATACATACATATAAAAATACGTCATTTTAATTGAAATTATTCCTGTTTTTTCACTCTTCTTTTGTTTCGAACCAATTTATTGTTTTTTGGAGTCCAGTTTCAAGGTCTATTACTGGATTCCACTCGAGAATTTGTTTGGCTTTTGTTATGTCTGGGGATCTTCGTTTTGGATCATCTGGGGGAATTGGTTTAAAGGTTATTTTGGAGCTACTTTTGGTTAGGTTTTTAATTATTTGGGCGAGTTCATTGATTGTTGTTTCTTTGGTGTTTCCTATGTTTATGGTTTCGGTTACTGCTTTTTTGGTGGTGGCTGCTTTTAGGATGCCTTTGATGGTGTCGGTTACGTATGTGAATGATCTTGTTTGTGTTCCGTCTCCGTAGACTGTTATGTCTTTGTTGTTTAGGGCTTGGTTTATGAATCTTGAGACTGCGCGACCGTAGGTTCCTTTTGCTCTAAGTCTTGGGCCGTATGTGTTGTGGATTCTGAGGATCACTGTTTTAATGCCGTATTGTCTTTGGTATGCTGCAATTAGGGCTTCACTGTAGCGCTTGCCTTCATCATAGCATGATCTAACGCCTATTGGGTTTACGTTTCCCCAGTATGTTTCAGGGGTAGGTATCATTTGTGGGTCACCGTAAACTTCAGAAGTGGATGTGGTAATTATTTTAGAACCGTATTTTCTTGCTGCTTCCAGCATTATTTCTGTTCCTTTTGCGCAAGTAAGAAGTGTATCAACTGGATTTTGTTGGTAGTTGTCTGGTGATGGTCTGCTTGCTAAGTGAAAAATGGTGTTGTATTCTTCAAGATCAGATGGGGTTATTTCTGTTATGTCTTTTTTTATCAGTTTAAAGTTTGGTTTATTGGTTAGGTGGTTTATGTTTTTAAGTAATCCAGTTGAGAAGTTATCTATGGTGGTAACTTCGGCTTTAGCTAATATTAGTAGGTCTGTTATCCAGCTTCCGAGGAAGCCTGCAGCTCCAGTTACTAAAATTTTTTTTGCTTCGAATTCATTTTTAGAGAATTCTGTTTGAAGAACTTGTAAATCATCCATTATATTTTTGATCAATATTTTCAGTCCATTCCTGTAGATGGTGATTAGGAATTAATATGATTTTAAACATAACATATAATTACTTATTATGTAATATTACAGTAATGGTCTCGAAATTAGGTACTGTTTCAGTAGTGATGCCTGTTTTTAATGGAGAATCGGTGATTAAAAAGTCGATTGCCCAAGCTGATGAGAAGCTTAGAAACATAGACTGCTCGTATGAGATTATAGTGGTTGATGATGGAAGTAGAGACGCTACTCGTAGAATAGCTAATTCGTTGAAGAATCCCAATGTCCGCGTTTTGAGTTATGATGTGAATCAGGGTAAGGGTTTTGCTTTGGCTATGGGGGCGCTAAATACAGTTAGTGATTATGTTATATTTTTGGATGGAGATAATGATATAAATATGAATATGCTTAAGCGTTTTATTTCTGCGTTAGATCATGCTGATATAGTTGTTGCTTCGAAACGGCATCCGGATTCGGTTGTGGATGTGCCTGTTTTAAGACAGTTTTTAAGTTTGGGTTTCAATGTCTTGGTGCGTTTGATGACTGGAATTAAGCTATGGGATACACAAGTTGGTTTTAAGGCGTTTAGAAGAGATGCTTTGATTGATATTATGAAACTTGTTTCGGTTAGAAAATATGCGTTTGATGTTGAGGTTTTAACTATTGCAACCCTGTTAAAGAAGAAGGTTGTTGTGGTGCCTGTTGAAATTCATGGTAACGCATTATTTGGTGGTAGAAATATTGTGAGAATGTTTGTGGATATTTTGGGGATTGCGTATAGATTAAGAGTTAAAAAGTGGTACCAGAAAAATTATAAGAAAAAGGCTCCTTCAAAGTATAAACCGATTATTCGCTGGTAACAAATATCTATAATTCTCTGTAATTAGTTCTGAGATAATTGATTAATATCTCTATTTTGGTTTAGTAAATATATTTTCTATTTTGTTAATGATTATTTCTAGTTTTTTAGGCATTGCTTGTCTGAGGATATCGAAATCTTCTTTTGATATATAGTGTGTTAGATAAACGAATGTTATAGTGATAGCTATGAATGTTAGTATGTCGATTGGTACTCTTAGTCTTAGTGTAAGGTTTATTGTTTGTGTTAGATATTGGTCAAGTATGTAAAGTGGGATAGCAATAATAGTTGCAGCTAATAATGGTTGTTTAAACTGAGTAAGTATGTTAAGTTTAATACTTTTTCTTACAAAATAGTATCCCAAGATAACACCCACAATCGAGAAAGATATGCGGCCTGCTGCTCCAGCGATTCCTCCAAAGGAGCTTGCAAAAGCTGTAACTAATACTATGTCTGTTATTGATGAGGCTGCACCAATTATTATGAGTGGCTTCGTATCGCCTATGCTTTGAATAATATTGACCATAAGTAATACGAGTGCAGGAGCGATGATTGTTGCAGCAAGTAATGCAAAAGGTATTGCTCCTGAAGTGTATTGTGGTCCGAAAGCTACTTCTATTGCAGTCGATGATAGAGCAGCAAATGAAAATCCTAATGGAATAAGAATTTTTGACACTATTCTAATGTATGTTTCCGCCATAGGTGACATTCCTTTTGCACCGAGTTGGGTATATCTCGATGCTAATGCTGGAAGAATAACCATGCTAATTGGGATATAAAAAATGGATAGAACCATTACTCCTGAGGCAACTAAGTAATATGTACCTATGTCTGAAAGATCGATAGCTAAAGCATACAATATTGCGATATCTACCCATCCTTGAATAAACAATATAATGGAAAGCACATGAACTGGAAGACTGAATTCTAAGACTTTTTTTATTGAAAAACCTTCTTTGAGCTGAAATTTATGTCTTAGAACAAATATCGAGTATAATACGGCTGAAATTGCTGCGATTAACCAACCTGTAGCAACTGCAACTAATCCTAGGCCCATTATTGCTAATGAAATAGCTAATATGCGGCTTACTCCAATATTCAGAATATTTTGGATGGCAATTTCTTTGAACATTCCATATCCCAGCATTGCACCACCAAAGAATAAGGAAAGATTTAGGAAGAATGATGCAACTAGAATTAGTACTAAGGGCCAAGTTTCCGATGTACTTCCAAAGACAAAGATACTCAGTTGTGCGTTGAATAACACTAGTATAATTAGGAATGAAGTAGATACTGAGATTAAAATTATTAAAGCTGCACGAATGATACTACCTGTTTCATTTTGTCGTCCATCTTCAACATATTTTGGGATATATTTTTGTAGAATAAATTGCAATGAAAGATTGGATAGCATAAAAAATGAACTCACTAGTAATAAAATTGATAACTGTCCAACTTGTGTTGGATTGAAAATCCTTGCAATTAGCATATAAAATAGAAACAAAAAAAAGTATCCTATGATGCTTTGAACTGTAAGGTAAACTGCACCTTTCGCTACTTTTTCTGATTTCAAATCTTATTTCCTCTTATTGATATAATATTGAGTTAAGCTAAATTACTTAATATATCAAATTTGCTCTATTTTTGACTTGTGAGTGATTAGGTTATACTTTTTTAGAAGCGTTATGTGAGGAAAAATATAGATTTTGGTGCGATTGCAAGAAATCAAGATAGTATCTAGAATTTATGGGTATTTATCAAATATCATTAATAAAATATTCTAAGACAGAATGATTTGTTATAGCGCCTAATTAATATGAATGTAAAATTATTGTTTCGATGTTGAAACCTTTTTCTCACGCAGTAGTTTCTTTATTTTTATCATTTGTAATATTTTTTATTAGTGCAGAGCCTTGGAGTTCTTTAGGGCTATGGCTTATTTTTGGATTAACTATTGGGATCGGTGTCGACACTGATCACATATTTTTTGCTTTGATGTTTAATTGGAAGGTTACTGTTGAAGATTTATTATCTTTGAATCCTTTAAGATTATACAATGATTTTATGAGCGGTATAATAACTGGAGGTAAAATGAGTTTTGATCGACAAGTGATTTATAGCTCATTTCACTTAATTACAATGATTATAATTAACCTATTGGTAAGTCTTTATTTTCCTAACTTTACAGTTTTATCACTAATTGTAACATTTTCTCATTATTTGATGGATCACATTCACATTTTTCAAAAAAAATAATGCAAATATATATGGGGTAGCTTTTCTAGGTTAAATTGAATTGATTGTTGCCTGTATCCCGGTGTATAATGAAGAACGGGATTTAGGGCCTATAGTGATTAAAACATCCAAATATGTTGATAAGATTATTATTTGTGATGATGGGTCAACTGATTTATCTTCGGAAATTGCCAAACGCCTAGGTTGTGATGTGATTAAACATAATAGACGTCTGGGAAAAGGTGTTGCTTTGAAAGATCTTTTTGAGAAAGCATTGGATATTGGAGGCGATGTTATAGTCACTTTAGATGGTGATGGACAACATTTTCCGAAGGATATTCCACTATTAATAGAACCTATTCAAAACAAGGATGCAGATATGGTAATTGGTTCTAGGTTTCTGGGTAAAACAAATAGTGTTCCTTTTCATAGAGCGATTGGAAATAATGCTATGACATCATTTACACGTTTATTGTCTGATGAAAACTTAAAGGATTTATCTGATTCTCAGAGTGGTTTCAGAGCTTATTCAAGGAAGGTATTGGAGCATGTCAGAGTTAGAGAGCGAGGTATGGGTGTTGATTCCGAAATTCTTATTTCAGCTTCTAGTGTCGATTTCAAAATTACAGAAGTTTCGATCTCAGCATTCTATAGTGGTAATGAGGGTTCTACGTTTGGGCCAGTTCATCATGGATTTGATGTATTTTATTCGCTTTTCAAAATTGCTTCAGAACAAAAGCCTTTAGTTTATTTCGGAATACCAGGATTATTAATGATATTAGGAGGAATTTTAATGGGTTTCCGAGTGTTAAATATTTTCTTAGATAACCAAGCTATTGCGACAGGAAGTGCAATAATATCTGTTGGTTTAGCTATTGTTGGATTTATTGCCATAATGATGGCCATCATTCTTCGAGTTATCTCAAAAAGATAATAAGTTGTAATTGTTATATGCTTCAGATTAGAGGGAGATCAGCAAGATTAAGGGACCTCCTTTTATTAGGTGTAATAATCCGTATAATTTTTGTCCCTTTTTTTGCACATCCTTTTGATATGAATGCGTGGTACCTGTATATTGATAAAGTGATTCAATCCGGGGTTTCACTTTCTATTATTGGTATTAATCCAATTTGGAATTTGGTTTTAGTTTTTGACGCCTATGTTTATAATTTTCTTTCCAGTATTCTGCATATTTCTGTAATTCCTGTTTCAAATTTGCCTGCTAATTTTGATCCTAGTTATGGAATTACTTCCATTATGGATCCATTATTCAATACAATAGTAAAGATTCCATTTATTGTTGCAGATATTTTTTCTGCTTTGTTGATTTATCGAATTGTATATTTCCATACAAAGGATTCTGTTATTTCTTGGCGAACTTCCGCCATTTTTTATTTAAGTCCAATCGTAATCTGGATTTCAGGTGCATGGGGGCAATATGATTCTTTACCGGTATTCTTTACACTACTTGCATTTTATTTTCTTCTAGTAAAGAACCGGACTTTTCTTTCATCTTTTTCATTGACTATAGCTGTTCTAATTAAAATATACCCCATTATTTTTCTGGTTCCCATCATTATTTCAATACTTAGGTTTGAATCTGGTCGAATTAAGAAACTTGCAATTTATTTGATGCCGTTTCTACCGCTGTTTATTTATGGAATATTGTTTCAGCAAAGTGGGGTAGTTTTACTAATACAGGGTATGTTAACACAAAGCGAGATCTTTTTCATAAATGGTTTTGGTTTAACATATTGGTCTATTTCGTTAATTTTACCAATCGATATTTTTTGGGCAAGCATAATAAGGAATATTGTTTTAGTTTCATTAATTCTGGTTTCAATTCACTATATTGTTTTTAGAGCTAAAACCAGATATACAGTTATTGTTTTTGGGTCACTGCTATTTACCATAGCCCTTTTCTTATCTTTATTTGTAGTTACTGAGCAACGCTCCATAATACTATTAGCCCTTCTTTCATTGGTTACAATAAAGATTCCATCAATGCGAAAATATGTAATTATTCTTTCATTTGCAGCTTTTCTGTATGCACAAAAGAATTTTCCTTTCTATCTTCTTCCTATTGCAGCCAAATTTCCAGATATATTTTCTTTTCTTTTTTCCTATGCTTCACAATTTGTTCAACGTTCACCGGAATTTATTTCACCCACTTTGAATATGGGGGTTATATTATTCATAATCGGTGCTTCTTTTTCCGCTTTACTCGTTATTATTGTTTACAGGATATTTCGATTTGATGAATATCAAAATATTAATGGGTGAAAAATTATTCATAAATACAAATTACATTAAAATTGCTTGTGCTGGCTTAAATTGGAAGCCTCTCTTAATTAAGATGAAAGTTTATGTAAAGTTTATTTCAGTCAAAGACTTGAAACTTGATATTAAAAGATGAAAGTAAGTATTAGCTATCCGCCTATTCCTTCATCGAAAGGGATACCATTGTTAAGCCAGAATAGGCAATTCCAGTACTTCAACAAACCCACTTACATTTATCCAGTGGTACCAGCTTATGCTGCAACTCTTTTGAAAGAAAATGGGTTTGAGGTGTTATGGGATGATGGAATAGCTGAAGAAAAAACATATGAAAAATGGCTTAAGGATCTAGTTAGTGAACACCCAGATATCATAGCTATTGAAACAAAAACTCCAGTAGTTAAGAAACATTGGATTATCTCTAAGGAAATAAAGGAATATTTGCCGGATTCAAAAGTTGTTTTTATGGGGGACCACGTTACAGCGTTACCACTAGAATCTTTTGAGAATTCAAAAGTTGACATTGTAATTACTGGCGGTGATTATGATTTTTCTATTTTAAGTATTGCAAGATGGCTAGAAAAAAAAGGTGATTTAGAATCAGGAATATTTTACCGAAAGAATGGTGAAATCAAGAATACTGGAAAATTTACGTCCAATAATAGTTTGAATTCATTGCCTTTTATAGATAGAGAACTTACAAAATGGTGGCTTTACGCCCATAATAATGGCAACTTTAAGATGACTCCTGGTGCTTATACAATGGTTGGTCGTGATTGTTGGTGGAGAAATCGTGGTGGATGTACATTCTGTTCATGGCCTACTTTGTTTCCAGCCTATCATGTAATATCTCCTGATCTTCTAGTTAATGAGATTGGAATGTTAATCGAAAAATATCAAGTAAAGGAGGTTTTTGATGATACTGGTACTTTTCCGGTTGGGCAATGGCTAAAAAAGTTCTGTGAATTGATGATTGAAAGGAAATATTATAAGAAAATAACTTTCAGTTGTAACCTAAGATTTGGGGTTTTAACCCAAAATGATTATCAAATGATGCGTAAAGCTGGTTTTAGGATGCTTCTTTATGGAGTGGAATCAGCAAATCAAAAAACAATTGATAGATTAAACAAAGGAATTAATGTAGAGAATATAATTAATGAATGTAAAATAGCAAAGAGTGAGGGACTTGAACCACATATTACAATTATGGTGGGTTATCCTTGGGAGACACGTGAAGATGCATTACGAACTTTAAATTTAGCACGTATATTGATGGAAAATGGTTGGGTAAGTACACTCCAATCTACGGTAGTTATCCCATATCCTGGAACCAAATTATTCAAGGAATCCGTGAAGAACGGATGGTTAAGGGTTGATTCAAAGGATTATAACAGATTTGACATGAGAGAACCTGTATTAATGACACCAGATATGGAACCTGAAGAAGTTATGAAAATTTGCGATGGAATCTATAAAATATTTCTTTCGCCCAGATATGTACTTAATCATCTTACTAAAGTTCGGTCGATAAAGGATGTTCAATATATTATCAGAGGTATGAAAAAAATCGTTGGGCATCGAAATGATTTTTCAAAAAACTGATTGTGTCTAGCTTTTAGATTTATTTAAATAAGATTTTTTTAGTTAACGTTCGCGAATGAAAGCACTTATCTCTGGAATTACTGGGCAAGATGGATCATATTTAGCAGAATATCTTCTCTCAAAGGGTTATGAAGTTCATGGATTAATTAGGCGTGCCAGTACATTCAACACATCTCGGCTTGACAATATTTTTGTTGATCCACATATTGAAAACGCCAAGCTCTTACTTCATTATGGGGATTTAGCTGATTCTCAAACATTATCAGATGTTGTTTATAATCTCAAACCTGATGAAGTGTATCATCTTGGAGCACAAAGTCACGTAAGAATAAGTTTTGATATTCCAGAATATACTGCAAATATAACTGCTTTAGGGACAATAAGAATTTTGGATGTAATTAGAAGAAGTGGGAACAAGATAAAATTTTATCAAGCATCAAGCAGTGAAATGTTTGGAGATACTCCACCGCCACAAAATGAAAACACACCGTTCAAACCAAGAAGTCCGTACGCAGCTGCCAAGGTTTTTGCCTATTGGTTAACTGAAATGTATAGGAATGGCTACGGTGTATTATCTTGCAATGGAATTCTTTTCAATCATGAATCTCCACGTAGAGGGGAGACATTTGTCACTAGAAAAATAACTATGGCAATTGCCAATATTTTAGCGAAGAATCAAGATGTTCTTTACTTGGGTAATTTAGAGGCTAAACGTGACTGGGGATATGCACCAGAATATGTTGAAATGATGTGGAAAATGTTGAAAAAGAAAAAATATGAAAACTTTGTAGTAGGGACAGGTGAATCCCATTCTGTTAGAGAATTCCTAAATGAAGCATTTGCATATACTGATCTAAAATATGATAAATATGTAAAGATTGACCCAAAATATTTTAGGCCTACGGATACTGAACATTTGGTAGCAGATAATAAAAAAGTTCAGACTGCCTTAAATTGGACTCCCAAAATATCCTTTAAGGAACTTGTACGGATAATGGTAGATGCCGATATGAGAAAAACAGGTATTAACCCAATTGGCGAAGGCGACGAAATCCTAAAAAAGAAATTCCCAAATAAATGGTGGAAAGGCGATTAATATTTATTGCTGAAAATCTTTGGTTTACTTACGGAATTATAGAATGATGAACCTTCCAAATAAACAGATACTCGTTACTGGAGGATCCGGTTTTTTAGGGAATTATGTAGTGAAAAAGCTACTAGAAAAAGGAATCCCAAAAGAACAAATTTCTGTACCTAATAGATACAATTGTGATCTAACAGACGGGAATAATTGCCACAGAATAGTAAAAGGCAAAGATGTTGTGATACATTTGGCTGGAAACGGAGGAGGTATTGGATATAATAGAAAATACCCTGGTTCAATATTTTATGATAATACAATGATGGGAATCCAATTAATGGAAGCTGCTAGAAAAGAAGGTGTAGAAAAATATGTAACTATAGGGACGGTTTGTTCTTACCCAAAATTTGCTCCAATACCAATGAAAGAAGAAGATATTTGGTCAGGATACCCTGAAGAAACTAACGCATCTTATGGGTTGTCCAAAAAAATATTATTAGTTCAAGGAAATGCTTACAGGCAGCAATATGGTTTCAATTCTATTCACTTGCTATTAGTGAATCTATATGGTCCAAAAGATAACTTTGATCCAGAACAATCCCATGTAATTGCTGCAATGATAAAAAAATTCTATGATGCGTCAAATAGTGGACAGGATGTGGCATTATGGGGAACCGGAAAAGTCTCAAGAGAATTCCTATATGTAGAAGATGCTGCAGAGGGGATAATTAGTGCTACTGAACAATACAACAAACCCGATCCTGTTAATTTAGGAAATGATTCTGAAATCACTATAAAGAAATTAGCTGAAATAATATCAAATGTAATAGGATACAAAGGCAAAATAATTTGGGACAGTTCTAAGCCAGATGGTCAACCACGTCGACGTCTAGATATCAATAGAGCCAAAAAAGAATTTGGTTGGTCACCTCAAGTTGATATTATCAGTGGATTGAAAAAAACTATTGATTGGTATCGTCAAAATATTATAGATACTAAAGGGGTAACCAAATAATTGAATAAAAAAAATGAAGTTCAAGTTCTTAATGATATGATCAAAAGTATAAAGTTAGGCAACGAGATAAGCTTTGAAAAGAGGAAAAAAAAGGTACCTCTTGCGATTCCATCATATGGTTATGAAGAAATAATTGAAGTGGTAGATTCCTTAATATCATCACAAATCACTATGGGAAAAAAGGTTAAGCAATTTGAAAATGAGTTTGCTAAGTATATTGGTACCAAATATGCAATCATGGTTAATTCTGGGTCATCTGCAAATTTATTAGCATTATCTATTTTATCAAATCCAAAGCTAGAAAATCCTATAAAACCTGGGGACGAGATTATAGTACCAGCTGTTTGTTGGTCAACCACTATTTCTCCAATTGTACAGATAGGAGCAATTCCTGTGGTTGTTGATGTGGAACTAGATTCATTTAACATAGACCAAACGAAAATTAAGGAATCTATTTCTTCAAAAACTAAAGCAATAATGCCTGTCCACCTACTGGGACGTCCCTGCAATATGGACGCAATTATTAAAATAGCAAATTCAAACGAATTATATGTGTTGGAAGATTCATGCGAAGCACATGGTGCCGAATTTAAGGACAGAAAGGTTGGTTCATTCGGAGATCTTTCAACATTTAGCTTCTACGTATCTCACCATATAACCACCATAGAAGGGGGGATGATTTGCACAAATTCTGAAACTTATTATGAGCTAGCAAAAACATTGCGAGCACATGGATGGATTAGAGAAATAAGTAATAAAGATGAGTTTCAGACTAATTATCCAGATATTGATAGCAGATTCTTATTTGCAAATCTAGGTTTTAATTTTCGCCCTACAGAAATACAAGGTTCGTTCGGTATTCACCAAATAAAAAAAATTGAAAAATTTATCAAAATAAGAGAGCATAATACCAACTATTGGAATAGTAGACTAGAGCCACACTCTGATTATTTTATTATTCCTTCCAAAGATCCAAATACAAGAACGACATGGTTTGCATATCCAATAACTCTTAGATCAAAGGTTCCATTCGAAAGAAAAGAACTAATTGAATTTCTAGAAAGAAAAGGAATTGAAACTAGAGATGTAATGTCAGGCAATATAACGGCTCACCCGATGTTTAAATTAATTCATTTTAGGATTAGTACCAATCTTCCAAACGCTGATTATTTAGCGCACAGATCATTTTTAATTGGTAACCATCAAGGAATAGGTAAACGGGAAAGAGAATATGTTGCAGATTGTATCGATGAGTTTATCGCAACAATATAAAAATGAATAAGTAGAGTTAGAAATCTATGATTCTATGAAGAAATTAATTTATTGAGCTAAAATTCTTTTCTCAAAGACAATATCCTTAAAGTTCCTGAAGGCTTTATCAAAAATATATTCCCAGTCAAATTGATTTGCATACAAGATTGCGTTTTCTTTGTATCGTTCGTAAAGTTTGTCATTAAGCAATATTGTTTTGGCAGCTGAAACTACTGAATTAATATCATGATCCACGACTATTCCAGCTTCAACTCGTTTTATTTCTCTAGCTATGGGAGGAATTCTTGTAATAATAACAGGTAACCCACATGCCATATACAACTTTGGTTTTCCGACATCAGTATATTGTTTGTATGTTTCTTTAGTAGGTGCATATAGGGCAAAACCAATTATACATTCGGACAATAACAGTTCAAGTTCTTTATGGTCAGGGATTACCCCTAAGAATTTCACCTTCGAATCCAAAGAGTAATTATGAACCATCTTCCTAAGTTCTTTTTCTTCTTCGCCAGACCCAGTAATTATTAACTCCAAATATGGTAAATCCTCGACTAATTTGGCAAAACTTTGAACAACAAGCTCAACACCAAATGTTTTTTCTAAACGACCTACATAAATTAACTTGCTTTTTTTCCTAATATTCCCTAAGTTTTGCTGAATCCGATAGAAATTAATTCCTAGTGGTACCGTAAATTGCTTTTCACCAATCAGGCTATCTCCATAAACTCTTTTTCGCTGATCCAACATTTTTTCAGATAAGTTCCAGGTCGCATCACAATTAGACACACAAATAAAATCAATTAAATGATAAATTCTATTTAATATTCTCGACTCAAATCTATTTGGAACATAATCAATTGTGTAGAATATTACAAAACGAATAATTCCAAGTTTCTTAAGAAATAAGCCTGCAAGTGCGTTTAGTGGATCTACACCAAAATAGATATTGTATTTCTTCTTTTTAATTAAGACTATAACTAAACTCAGTACAAAATCGACAAGGTAAGCTGCAACATTTGGTAATTTTGGACGAAATATACTTTGAGTTTTCAATGTTTTATTCGAAAAAGTTTTGACATAAGTTTGTCTAGTTTCACTTGGAAATAAGGGATGTCCTATGAAAAGGACTTCTCTAGCTCTCTGAACCAAATATTCAGCTAAATCATCTGGCGGTCCGGTTGTCCATACATGACTAGAAATAACAAAATCGTTCTTATTGGTCAAGTGAATCCTAACCTTGTATATGTATCAATGTTACTAATTATTTTGCACATTTTGTTTGATGAAAAGTTGGAAGATTCATTAAATATTGATCAAATACAAAATTGAGCTTTTCAATCGTTTTGGATATGAGGTCTAAGCTCATTATGTTGTCCAAACCCCTTGGAAGCCTGTTTGTTAATTGTTTGTGACGCAACACGTGCATTTTTACCTCTAATTGATGTTATTATTGGGCTCATTAGACCTATAAAGACCCTTGCAGTAAACCTAACATCTTCAATAGACCTAATTTTGCGAACAATTTTGATGAGGTTCATATATCCCTTAATACGCCCCAGGAAGAATTTTTTATAGGCATAAGCTTGCAATGTTTGAAGTTGTTTATATGTGAAATGTTTTGTATCAAAACCTCCAGCACCTAATGCTCGTCCAACTTTAGAATAATCCACCTCAGGCATTGTAGAATCATAGACATCGATAAAGTCCCAATCAAGTAATCCTTCCATCTTGGCAACATCATATAGTTTTGTACCAGGGAAAGGGCCAGCCAGATAAAATACAGCAAGATCAAGGTCAGACTTTATTGAAAAATTGATTGTGTCTATGATATCATTTAATCGTTCATCTGGAAATCCAAGTATAAATGTGGAAATAGTCCAAATTCCAATTTTGTTAGCATAATCTATGATCCTTAAAGCTTGATCTAGATTAATGGCATGTGATGGATCTTTTCCAATAAATTTTCTTGTTTGTTCACTCCCAGATTCAATTCCAAAAGTAATTCGATAACAACCACTTGCTTTCATTAAATCTAGGATTTCTTCGGTTAATAACCAATGCGCTATTCCGTTTGGTGTGGTCCATTTGATATCAACCTTTCTCCGAATAATTTCTTCACACAAATTTTTTAATCTTTCACGATTTATTCCGATATTGTCATCAAGAAAATGAATTTCTTTTACATCATATTCTTTTGTCAAATATTCAATTTCATCAACCACATTTTTAGGGGAACGAGCTCTCCAACCATAACCCCACACTGAATGAATAGAACAAAAAGAGCATTGATATGGACAGCCTCGACTAGTAATAATTGTAGTGGCAGGTTTTCTCATCAAATTACTGGATCTTAATCCTGCATCCAGATAGATAGGCATATCAAGCAAATCTCTAGCCGGAAAAGGTAATTTATCAAGATCTTTGATGAAAGTTCTGTTGATATTTTTATTAATTGTTTCATGATTAGTTCGAATAGCTAAACCTTGGATATTTTCAATTTTTTTCCTGGTGGCAATTCCATGCACTAATTCATAGAATGTTTCTTCACCTTCTCCAAAAACAACTGCATCAACGTTATTATCCTTCAGTTCGATTTCTGGAGAAATTGAGCAATGCGCTCCACCAAGTACTACAAAGATATTGGGATTGTGTGCTTTCACTACCTTACAAACGTTGTGAGCATCAGCAGCATAAGCTGTATATTGACAAGATACACCTACAACATCAGGCTGATATTCCTTTATTTTTTCTAAAATTTGTTCATCAGAAAAACCGAAACGACTTTTATCCTGATATTTAGTTACTAATGATTGACTCTCCGCAAGACAATCAAGAATTTTTAGATCACAATTCCAACCATCTTTTTGTGATGTCTCCCGCACATAACTTGCAATATAAGCAATCCCAAGAGGAACTACATTTCCAGGAGTAGTAAGATCGGCTTCATAAACAGTAATAGGTGGAGAAATAAGAAGTATTTTCATATCTTCAGAAACCTGTCAACTATAACGAAATAGAATATGCTGTAATAAGGATATTCATTATAGAATAAAACTGATTTATTGATTATCATTAATATTTTGTTGCCAAAATATCTGGTTTTTCAAACCGTTCTTTATGCTTACAATAGGAGAATAATCAAGAAGTTTTTTTGCTTTTGTTAAATCTGCAGAAGTTTTTAACACGTCACCTCTTTGTTGCTGGGTATAAGTTACCTTAATTGATACATCCATATGATTTTCAATGATCTTAATTGCATTATTTACAGAAGTTATATCGCCTCCCCCTATGTTGATAATTTGACCTTCGACCCTTTTTTTTAGACATGCCAAATTAGCAGAAATAATATCATCAATATATGTAAAATCACGTAACTGATTTCCATTACCATATATTGAAATATTGGATTGTGTTATTGCTGCATTAATTGCTTTGTTAAAAAGCATGTCAGGTCTTTGTCTGGGACCATACACACTGAAATATCTAAGCATAGTTGCGGGTAATTGATAATTACGATAATAAAGGGAACACAAATATTCTGAGGCCAACTTTGAAACACCATATGGGGATACTGGATATAATGGTATATTTTCATTGGTAGGATATGATTCAGAATCACCATATACTGATGACGAAGATGCAAAAATAAATTTTTGTAAATGTTTATCCTTAAAGAACTCAAGAAGACGCTGAGTTACAGCAATATTATCTTTAAGATACTTATCAAAACTTTTTCCCCAACTTTTTCTTACACCTGGTTGAGCAGCTTCATGAAAAACTATGTCTATTGAACCTAATTCTGATAAATCAACAGTAGCAAGATCATTATGGATAAATGTAAAATTAGGGTTTTTTACTGCATTTGATAAATTTTGTTCTTTGATTTTTTTAGAATAATAGTTACTGAAATTGTCTATTCCTATCACTTCGTGATCAGATTTAAGTAGCGCTTCTCCTAAATGAGATCCAATAAAACCAGCTGCACCTGTCACAAGAATTCTCATTCTAAATTCCTTCTTACGGATAGAAATTTAATATTGTTATTGGGAATATCGAAAAAATGAATAATAAGTTTAACATTGAATTTGCTCTCCATCGTCAAATTCACTATAACCTACTTATTATTATTCTATTAGTTGCAATATTTAAATTATTGTAAATTAAATAATATCATAATAAATCTAAAATTCATAGTATCTTTTTCGTATTTTATACTTTAATGAGTTTTAGAATAACTATCGGGGGCCATTACCTAATAATCTAGAAAAAAAGGCATATTTGATTCCATCAATTACTCCTTTCCAATAGAATGATAAATATGCGTGACTATCATTATTTTTCAATATCCTTTGAGTATAGAATATATGATAAATTGGGAAGAATAATAATAGAAAAGCAACAAAACCAATTTTTGATGAGTGTCTTTTCATAAAGATAACCTTATTTCGAGCATAATAGTACGCCCTTAGTGGTTTATTCATTCCCATAGACCTAAGTGAGTCCGATTGAGAAAACCGATGAACTTTATGATATAATATAGCGTTTGGAACATAAACACCAAAAAAACCAGCTTTCCACATTCTAATACAGAAGTCAGAATCGGCATATGACATCATGAAAATGTTATCGTGACCACCTAGCTTATTGGCAATGTCTTTCCGAACCAGAAAAGAAGTTGGAGCATGACTGGTTGTCAATATTTGGTCAAATTGACCATTATCTATGTTGAGTCCACCAAAATTCAAAGCTTTCCCAGAAACAAGACTGAAAAAGGCTCCAGCATACCATACTCTTTTTGGTTCAAAAGATGAATACATTTTAGGGCTGGAAAATGCTATACGTTTGTCTAAAATCAACATTAAAGCAAGTTCATAAACCATATTAGATTCAATTAAAGTGTCTGAATCAAGAAAAAGTATGAAATCACCTTTGGCTATACGTTGACCAAGATTTCTGCCTTCTGCAAGCCCCAAATTTTGATTATTTGAAATAATATGAACATTTGGGAATTTCTTTCCTATTATCTGAACGGTATTATCTGTTGAACCATTATCCACCAATATCACCTCTATCTTAACGGATTTTGAAGAAAATACTGATTGAATACATTCAGTAGTATCTTTTAACCGGTCTTTAGTAACTATGACTACAGAAATTAACGGAATAGATACACTAGATTTCAAATTAGGTATAGGTACTGAAACTTTTGTTCCACCGATAAAAAATAATTTACGTTTCAGAGACACTCTCACCAGTTATTAATTATTAGTATAAATATTCATATTAATTAGAATTGATTTTTTTCAAAGATAATGAGGATTCCAATAATATCGAACTGCAGAATATCTTTTAGTAGGCTTTAACAAATTATTGTATTAAGAATTTCAGGATCTAATTTTACTAATGAGCTTTATTCCGATTACTAGAAATTGTTATTGACCTAGGAAAACGGCCAATAAAAGTTTGGCCAAGTTGTTTATCTGCTTTGTAAAGAATGGATGCTAGTTTATCCGATTTTTCGAGAAAACGAAAGGGTCCTATGAATAACCCTCTAACTAAATAAGGAAGCAGGAAAGATGAAGATTCATTGCGAATAATAACGAAGTTCATCGAAGAAATAAAAGATAGAAGGTCATATTTCATAACTCCATTCGTATGAGGAATCATATCACATTCACTGAATTCAGGAATTTTTTGTTTAATAAATTTTGGAGCAAAGCGAATTAAGCTTTCAGAAATTGATACAATAGGTGAATAAAGAAGATCTTTCACATAGAGCCCTGCATTTTCTTTATTTAGGACCCTTGAGATCTCCTTCAGTGGTTTTGATATAGATTTGAAATGATGTAAAGCATCCACTACTATAGCAGCTGAGAAAACTGCTTCTTGAAATGGTAATTTACTGCCATCACATACGATAAAGTTGATATTTCCTTTTTCATTATGACTTGCAGCGATTCGTATACTTTGATGAGATACATCTACCCCTATAACACTACCAGATACTTTAGAGATAGTTGAAGTATTGCGTCCATCACCACAAGCGAAATCCAATACATATCGACCTGTTATTGTCTTAATAAATCGTAAAAGAGATTTGTAATCATCTAAATCATAAAGTCTCCAAAAAGATGAATTAATAGGTTCTTTACGAATGAATTTATCAAAGTACTGCATCTGTTTGTAACTCAGATTAAATCACTAACAAAAATATTAACTTAAGTTATTAAAAATTTATTGGTTAAAAAAAATGGATTCCATTATTTCTAAAAAAATAGGAAAATTCATTATTATCAGTTAATAAATTGAAAGAATAGACAACTCTAATATCATAGTTTGTAGTGACCATTGAGGAATATAATGTGCGGTATTTGCGGAATTTTCAAAAAACACAACGGCGAAATTGATGAGAAAATTTTGCAAAAAATGAATTCTGCATTGGCCCACAGAGGACCTGATGATGAAGGAACCTTAATTGAAAAAGGGATTGGTATTGCAATTAGACGATTAAGTGTTATTGATGTAGAAGGTGGACATCAACCGATTTATAATGAAGACAAGTCCGTCGGGATAGTTTTTAATGGAGAAATATACAACTTTATCACCTTAAAAAAGAAACTTGAAGAAAGAGGTCATAGATTTCTAACAAAAACAGATACAGAAGTTTTGGTTCATTTATATGAAGAACATGATGTTGATTGCCTACAATTATTAGATGGCATGTTTTCATTTGCAATCTGGGACAAAAGAAAGCAAAGATTATTCATCGCACGAGATAGAGCTGGAGAAAAACCATTGTATTATGCAGAAATTGGAGATACATTAGTACTTTCATCTGAATTACGTTCAATACTTAAGTGTCCTATCGTTACAAAAGATATTGATAAAAAGGGACTTGCAGAATATTTTTTTTATGGATTTGTGCCTTCCCCAAACTCTATACTGAAAGATGTGAAAAAACTTCCTGCAGCAAACTTTATGTTAGTAGACGATAATGGGATAACTGTATCAAGTTATTGGAAACCGAAATACGATAAAAAAATTAAGATAAATGAAAAAGAAGCTATTAATCTTACTGAATCATATCTAAAGCAAGCTGTTGAAGAGAGGCTTGTTAGTGATGTTCCACTAGGAGTTTTTTTGAGTGGAGGAATAGATTCTGGATTAATTGCATCTATACTAGCTAAAAAAACAAATGCAAAAAATGTTGCCTCTTTTACTCTAGGTTTCTCAAACCCAAAATACGATGAATCCAAAAATGCAAAAATAATTGCTTCACATTTGGGAATAGATACAAAAGTAGAATATTTTGAATCAGAAGAAATGACTAAGAATGTAATGGATGCATTGATGACTATGGATGAACCTATGAGTGATCCATCAATAATACCAACGTATGTTTTATCAAAATTTGCAAGGAAGTATGTTACTGTCATTTTAAGTGGAGATGGCGGAGATGAATTATTTGGTGGTTACCCAAAATATTCAGCTATTAGAATTGCCAATATTTTAGATAAATTACCAAATATAATAAAAAGTAATTTTTTTAATTCAATATTATTTTTTTTACAAAAGACAAACCTTGAAAATAAATTTGATACAACAAGACGATTTCTAATGGGAATGAAGTTCCCAATGAGTTTGAGAACATTAATCTGGGTATCTGTTTTTTTTCCTAAAGAAGTAGATAGAATTACTCTTCAACCGTCAGAGAATATAGGGCTTTTTAGAGAAATAGAGCATCATAACAGGAATTTTAAGGGTAGAGATCAAATCGATAGAGCCCTCTATCTAGATTTTAAAACGTTTCTAGCAGATATGTATTTGGTTAAAGTTGATCGTGCGAGTATGAGTTGCTCACTTGAAGTTAGGTGTCCTTTTTTGGATAATAACCTCATTATGTTTTCTAATAAACTTAATTCTAATTTTAAAATAAGAGGTTTTAAGACAAAATATCTTCTTAGAAAAGTAGCGGAAAAATATTTACCGAAATCTATTGTTAATCTAAAGAAAAAAGGTTTTGGAATTCCATTAAGAACTTTGATAAATTCAGATCTAAAAAGTGTTGTATTTTCTCATCTTGAACCAGGATACATTAAAGCGCAAGGATTACTTAATAATGAATATATTCAAGAAATTGTTCAAGACCATTATTCTGGAAAGACTGATAATTCGGGAAAGATTTGGAGATTAATTGTATTTCAAGAATGGTATAAACGCAATATTGAAGTTTAATGAATTAAGCTGAGTCATGTTTTCGTAAAATTGAATTCTATTTATTTTTCTTGGAAATTAGTCGAATCTTAAAGTATTATTTTGTATTAATAAATACGATTATTCCCATTAATTAAACAGTGATAATAGTCATAGTCAAAGAAACTTCATAAATTGCTTGTGGGGAACTTCAAATTAAGACTAATACGAATAGATTAATCATATATCAATAAAGATGTATTTTTTACAGTCATTTCAAAGTTTAGTATATGGATAAAGATAAATGCTGATATGCTTGATGAAGCAAACCAAATATAGAATAGAAACATTTCAAAATTTATTAATGAAACATGATGATTAGTATTTACTTGGGTCCTTTATTGAGCTTAGGATTTCTTCGCAACAACACTGTTAGGGGGTTGTGTATTCCGATAACGACTGCAGTCATTACAAAGAAGGCTACGACTGTTAGAATTAATGAACCCTCGTAAATGGCTTGAGGGTAGTAATATATTGTTAGTTCGTATGTACCAGTCCTATTCATGTACCAAGCATTACCGAAACCATTTCCAAGAAAATGGTCTACCTCTGAGATGAGAGGCGTTGAAAGTAGATGGAAGAAAGGTAGCTTTCCATCAAAGATTTTCCAGCCTCGATCGAATCCTTCGTTAAAGACAAGGTAAAATGGACTCGATGCGTTATTCACTGTGACCTGGTATTCATAGGGCGCTACCTTACTAAATTTTACACTCGGTGGCGTAACAGGTCTAGATGAAACTATAGTTAGTTTTTCGACTGATCCTGAAGGTAATTGAAAGGTGTGCGACCCACCAGATAATACTAAATCTTCTATTCTCGACCAGCGATTATCTGAGGGTAATGGTGAAAAGAGGGCCCTGATAACTATGCTCTTATTCTCTCCTTTCTGATCGTGGTTGTAGTAAATTGTAAAGGTCACTGTACGAGACCTATTGAATAGGATTGGAGTTTCTGATATGATGTCAGGTGATTCTAATGAAAGAGTGGTGGATTTCGTGCCGTTCCAATCCATCACATGATTCCAACCGATATAATGTCCATCCGAATCATAAAGCAAATAAGATATTTTGTTTGAGGAACCATCGCCATCTATCAAAATTTCAAATGAACGATTGGTCATATCGAATGATTCGAAATGAAAGTTGATGTTCCGGTTGCCAATAGTGGAGCGGTTTATGTTCCAATGCACATGTTTACCATCTCTAAAGAAATTATCCATTGAAGCTTCTTTTTCCACCCATAATTGGACATTTGATATATTCAATAGGTCGACCATTTTAGTGTCTGATACATTATATGGTCGGTCATCTACTAGAACACTCTTTGGAGACTCTGGTGACTTCAGGTAGACATTGCCAATCGAACCGATTGGCACAAAAAACTCTGTAACATTATTATCGATCTTCAAAACTTGTGTTAAACCACCAACATCGAATCTCGGATCCCTAGGGTTTTCGTTCTCAGCTATTATCGTTGAATTGGAATCCACTAATCCCATCGGGAGGAGGTTTCTAACTTGTTCAAACTCATCAGGCATTAAGACAAGATTTACGGATGTGTGAATATGGTTATTGCTCACTAGGTCATTTTGGTAAATTGTTAATTTACCGATTTGCTTAACGAAACTTATGTTCGGGGCATTTATCGAATTCTTGATGGTGTCTTGGGTTTGGTAGTAATGCTGCGATAAGTAGAATTGGTGAAGTAGCCACTCATTATCTTCGTGAATTACTATATACTTAATATTTAACATGGAAAGTAGCTCAGCAACACTTTCCTTGGGAAGTGGTGAGTCTCCAAAGTTCTGGCCGAGAAGGGTTAACATGGGATTTATATCTATATTTGAGAAGACCGTGGGACGGTTTGAGAACCAATAGAGCATATCTGATCCTATATAGCCATGAGTCCAATTATACATGCCAACTCCCGCTTTGTGTTGAGGAAGAGTATAAATTCTGAAGTCACCCTTCTCTGAATCTATGAATTCCTCGAAGTCGTAATAATATTCAGGGATTTCCATTCTACGGTCTATGGCGGTATATCCAGCAGTGGGTTGATGGATAACTTGGCCTGTCCAAAATGGAAATACAAACACTCCGATAACTAGGAAAAGAACCGTCAAGACTATCAAGATACCAGGGTTGTCAAATCTTAACGGTTTTCTGAATTTTTTGTTTATCCACATATAGAGTGTATCAAGACCGTATCCGAATGTTTGAGCTGTACAAAGGGCTATGACCGGACTCCAGGTCAGGATCACGTCTCTAGAAGTTTGAAAAACCTGAAAATTAACGAATAATAGCTCATTAAAGGGACCAAATGGAGGAAATCCGCCAGTTATAAGAATCAGACTCACAAAGTAAGCAGGAAGCAACAACCGCAGATAAGGACCGTGTTTCCATATGGCAAAGATAGTTAGGATCACAGGTATGAAACTTATTAGGATCATTGCTGGATTTGCATATGCAGGTGCAAATGGGTAGTATTGTCCTGCTTCCCACCCGCCATTAAAGGGCCAATATCCCATTAGGCGGACACTATTGAACAATTGAACTGAATTCAGTCGGAATACTTCGATATTAGGGATGAACGCGAAATCAGAGGTTTTAGCATATATCTGAGTAAAATACTGATTCATTTGTGAAAGATTTGGTATTAACCAGAATGAGTTTAGTAGTGCAAAGCCTACTACAGATAAAATGGTAAACTTAACTGTACTGATAAAACTTGGAAGGTCACGCTTTACAAGTTTAGTTATACTATATGTAACAACAATAGCGAAAATTGTAAACCAATACACTAGAGTGAGTTGCATCATGGCTGCAGGTCCAAAAAGCTGAAGTGCTAACCAAAGCAATTGCAAGCCAAAAATATATCGAATTCCCCGCTTTTTTAGCAGCCCATGAAGAAAGAGTCCCACCACAAGGGGCATAAACGCATATGCATTTTGTACCATTCCTTGGGCAACATCCCATATTATTACGAGCGTAAACATATTCATCATGTAAAAAAGTGATGCGGTTATTCTTGCAACACTTCCAAGATTTAAAACACGACTTAATATGTAGGCGGATACTCCTGACCCAGTAAACCAGATGAAAAATAGCAACCGCTCCCAGTTTATAAGTTCGAGTCCAATAAATTTAGTAAAGACTGCAAACATTCCGAAAAGAAGATTAGGTAAAGCGCCAGGGTTAGCAAAGCCAGTAGCATGGAGGTGGTCCCACCATGTTATGGTCCAAAGAAAGTAACGCATCCTATCTATTGGAGGTTCAAAGCCTGAGGCAGCCAACATAAGTCCATCATTAAACCAAGTCAGTGAAAGCAAGCCAATACAAAATATGAAACCCAATTCAAGTGCAATCTGCCGATTTGTTGAGATAAGTTTCAAATTTGGAAGATACCGTTTAATATTTTGTAACTTTATAATTTACACATCCGTTTTACTAAAACTTACTACTCAATGAGTTTATCATAACATTTTTACAATAAAATAATTGATGTTAATAAGTAATATTGTATTTTTGCACAATTCTTTTTACAAGAGGTCTATTGTACTGAATCATTCCTAAGTGGGTAGAAGATATGAACATGTGACAGAAAGAAGTTGCATTTCAAATCGCAGATTCGAGCTAACGTTGGTGCGCTCGATAATGGATAAGTTTTTATTTGTTCTTTCTTTTGAAAAACTGTGCAAAAAAAAGTATCATTAATATATGACAACCTGGTTTTCGGGTTAACGATTCTGATACTTCTTCTTCTAATTGTTAACCTGATCATTGGAGAAAATGCGAAATCTGAATTATACGGTAGCTCTTTCTTTTTCATGTTAATCCTTTTGGCTATTGATCGTGAATTACAATCGCTGAAAAAAACACCTACAACTCCGTCCATAGTGTCCTCGAAGAACAATCTTCCTCAGGAGTTGTCGGAAAGAGTAAATGGTGGCCTTTTGAACGATATAGGAAACATTTCAATTCCAATTGATAGTACCGCTAGATATAGAGAAGATATCAGCCCATTCCAATTGTCTATCTTGTGTCGAGCGATTGGTTCATTACTGAGATTCAAACTGGCAAACAATAGTAGACATGTTTTCATCTTGATGTGTATGATATCGTCACCTACAGTTTGTGGCGCTGGGACAACCTTAGCAAACTCTGCATGAGAATGTAGCTGCGAAGTATGAAACGTCTCCGTCTGACGCTTGTAGTTATTTCAACCATCCTAATTCTATCATCACTAACCGTCAGACCACTCTTAGCTCTGGATACTATAGGTGTGCCAGTTTCAGTATCATATTCTATCTCTGGGCTGGATATCAATCCCATCGACGATACAGGTCTGGTTGGATATTGGCCCTTAAATGATGGTTCTAACACTTCCATAATAGATAGCAGCGGGAATGGTAATACTGGAACTCTGATAAATTCGCCAAATTGGCAGAGTGGAGCAAATTGTAAGTTTGGCAGCTGTTTGAGATTCTCTAATAATTCAAACCAATATGCAAACTTCACCACAATAAACTTACCCACTGGCAATAGTAGTAGAAGCGTAACGCTCTGGATATTTCCGACAGAAGAGTCTAATGCTTATGGTGTATTTAGCTATGGTAGCTCCGACACCTTTAATATTCTGATAATGCAAGATAATTCTGTTTATTTTCAGGGTAATAACAACGATTGGGGTTCAACATTAACTTTAACTCAGAATGCTTGGAACTTTGTCGCTGTGACATACATTTCGGGGTCTACTAACATAACGCTTTGTGTGAATACAACTTGTCAGTCTGGAAATCTTGAGGGAAATAGAGTACTTAACACCGACCCGTACAACTTTGGATTTATTGCAACTCGTTCTGATGCCCCAAATCTTTCATTTAATGGTATAATCGATGAAGTTCGTATCTATGACCGTGTCCTCTCCAGCTTTGAGATATCCAATCATTACACAATACCTGTTCTCGAGCCCATACTGACTTCTACAGCATCAGGTTCACCAATCAAAATTGTGGTTGGGAGTATACCGCGTTTGTTCACTTTAGATAATGGGACAAGATGGAGCATGCCAAATTCTTTGGTAGTTACTGGCGGTTCACTTTCGTGGCAAGCATCTGGTGTTACATCAGGAATAATTACGGGTCCTACTACAATCTCATTAACGTATAGTCTACATGCTTCATCAAACATCACTATTTATGCAGACAAGAACTCGTACGCAGGTACAGACTCGATAGTTATAACAGGAAAGGTTACGCCAACACCTGGACCGAATGCGACGGTCTTCCTATCAATTTTGGATCCTAACGGAAAGCCCATCGTGAGTGCTCCAAGCGCAGTAGACCCTGATATTGGAATTTTTTCTCATACAGTTGTCATTGGCGACACCGCTAGTTGGGATAGTGGACAATACACCATAAACATCAGACCGAGTGCTTCTGCTGCAATAATCTTTCAGACTACAAATTTCATCTATACCAATTTAACTGCGGTTAGCTCAACGAGTACAACATCAACAACGGATTCAATAATATCCACTACGCCTGAATTCTCCATAAACATAACATCCAACCTTGAAGATCTGTTGATGCTCTCGCTTGTAGCACTCGCTGTAGTTGCGGTAATTGTTCGGGCAATTCTAATCAAATACCCGAGATTTAGAGAATAATTGTATTTCAAGATATAATAAACACAATATTCAAGAAGAATGAATTAAGCTGAGCCACGTTTTCGAAAAAATGAATATTATTTTTATTTCTTGAAAATTAGTAAAGTCTGAAAGTATTTTTTTAGAGTAATAAATACAATTATTCCCATTAATAAAACAGTGATAATAGTCAAAGTCAAAGAAACCTCATAAATTGCTTGTGGGAAATGGTAAAGAGTAAACGAAAATGTTCCTGTCTCATTGATAAACCAAGCATTTGCAAATCCATTTACTAAAAAATGGTTTTCATCTGAAACAATTGATTTTGAAAATATTCGTAGGAATGGTAGAGTTTCATCATAAACTTTCCAGTCCTGGTCAAAAGTTTCACTAAAGTAAAGATAAAAAGGACTAGACGCATTATTTACAGTAATATGATATTCATTTGGTGAAAGTTTAGAATAATTAATATATGGTACTATAGGTTCCTTTGTAGAAGCAATTAGTATTTCCCCAAAACCTGATTGATGTTCTGGGAATTGTATAAAATGACGGCCTCCATCCAGAGATACATTTTTTACTACTGGCCAACTATTACTGGAAGATATATTGATCAATATAGAGGGATTAATTATGTTTGTAATATTACCAATTATATTCTTTGGATAATAATACATTGAAAGCAAATCAACACTTTTATTCTGAAAAGTAGAAGGGATATTTGAAGAATAATCATATGATAATAATGAAAGAGAAATTTTCTCTGTACCATTCCAATCCATTATGCGATTCCAAGCAATATACTGGCCAAAGCTGTCGTATAATAGAAATGTTATTGGACTTTTTGAATCATCACCATCAATCATGATATCAATGATCCTCGGAGATACATTTTGTGATTCTAACTCAAAGTTAATGTTTCGACCTCCTACCGATGAAAGATCTATGGTCCAATTATAAAATGTACCAGCCCTAGTAAGAGAATCTTTAGAAGTATTATTAGATGACCAAATAAAAACATTTGATGATTGCAAAAGGTTGTCACCTTGTTCAGATAATTTAACTAGATTTCCGTCGATAATAATCGTATTAACATCAGGTAAGCTGTAGTGGATATCATTAATTGCTTCGTTTGGGGTGAAAAAAAATGTTCCATTTATACTCAATTCTTTTACTTGAAACAATGAATTATTTTGAATCATTAATTCATTTATCTCTTGATTCTCAGAAAATATGATCGAATTAGGTTTCAAAATATTCAATTGTAAAATATCTTTAACAGAATCAAACTCACTTTCTAAACTTACGAGACTATTAGCCGCAAAAATTTTTGAGGTATTTTTTGTGTTTTCATAGATTGCTAACTTTCCTATTCGATGATGAAATTCTATGTTTGGTGCGTCTAATACATCATTTATGATTTCAAGATTAGAGAAATAGAATTGAGATTTATAAGCATCTACTAGCCTCCATTCTGTATCCTCATGAACAACAATGTATTTTATATTTAACATCGACAAGATGTCAGCAACATTTTGTTTATTAATTGGTTTATCTCCAAAACTCTCACCTAATAGTTTAAACATTGGCGAAAGATTATTCCAATAAACAATAGGTTTATCTGAAAACCAAAAGATTGGATCAGGTCCAATATATCCATGAGTCCAATTTAAGAATACATTTCCAGCTTTGTGTAGAGGAAGAGCTAGAATTCTAAAATCTCCTTGTTCAGAATCAATAAAATTTTTAAAATCGTCATAATATTCAGGAACATCAATTCTTACGTCTGTTGAAGTAATATCATTAGTGGGACTATGAATAACATCACCAGTAAAGAAGGGAAACCCTAATACACCGATAACTAAAAACAAAATAAGAGAAACACCAAAAATATTTGCATGAGGTAATTTAATTGTTTTGGAATGTTTAGATAGCCACTGATTAATTGATCCTACTCCTAATCCAAATAATAAAGATGTACAAAGTGTGGTTAAAAGACCCCAAGTAAGTATTGCATTACGGCTTGTTTGAACAAGTGGAAAATTAATGAAAACATATTCATTTATCCAACCAAATGGGGGATTCACTCCCTTAATCAGAAATAAACCTGAAATGTAAAGTGGAATTAGTAATAAAGATACTGATTTGAGTTTTCGAATACCAAAAATAACTATGGTAGGAATAATAAAACTAATCATTATCATAATATTGCTAGCATATATTGAAGCAAATGAATAATATTCACCTCCTTCCCAAGCACCATCAAAAGCCCAATAACCCATAAGGCGTATTGCACCACTTATGAAAACAGAATTTTGTCTATATACATCAATATTTGGAATAAATGCAGTTTCAGCCATCCCAGTATAATGTTGAAAATATTGTGGCAAGTGTAGTATAGTGGGAATAAGCCAGTAGAAATTCAGCATACCAAAAATTATTATTGAAAAGGCCAAGAACTTTGTTCCATGGAAAAAACTGGAGAGATCATGTTTTGATATTTTATGTAAACTATAAAAAATGAAAATGATGAATATTATAATCCAGTAAACAAGAGTTAACTGAACATTTGCCTGCGTACCAAAGAGACCTAAACTAAACCATAATAATTGGAGACATGCAATATATCGAAAACTCTTCTTATTTGTAATACCATAGATAAACAATCCAATAATTGCAGGTAATAATGCGTATTCAATCTGTACTTGTCCTTGACTGATACTCCAAATTAAGACTAATGCAAATGGATTAATCATATATATCAATGAAGATGAAATTCTTGCAACCATTCCAAAGTTTAGTACACGAGTAAAGATATATGCTGAGACACCTGAGCCTGCAAACCAAATATAGAATAGAAACATTTCATAATTTAATAATGAAACACCAATTTTTTGAGTAATTATTGAAAACAATCCAAAAAGCATATTTGGTATTTGCTCGGGATTAGAAAAACCAGTAGAATATCGATCATCCCAAATAGAGAGAGTTGCTAGAAAATAGCTTTCGCGGTCTAACGCAAAAACAAAATCAGAAGTATTAATAATTAGACCACGAAACCAAGTTAAAGAAATTAATCCAACGATAAGTATTAAGCTTACTTCAATGATAGTTGAACGATTAAAGTTGAAAAAAACAGTTCACCTCTTAATGCTACATATGACATCTTATTCTAGATGTATCTAAACATATTTTTGCAGAATCAGAGTATTCAACAGGATTAAAGAAAATATTGAAATCCAATAAGGATAATATAATTATACTCAGACATGTTTAAATATTTTAGTATTCAAATTAATAGAAAGATTTGTTATCTAAGAAAGGACAAAAAGAGTTCAAAACCGAGAAAAAATATTTTCATAAAACAGTTTTTCTAGTAACTTTTTTATTAATTATTCTTATGCTTATGGATAGGATGGGTATAAAAATAACTCCAATTAATTATTATGAGAGTTATTTTATTTATATGTTAATACTATTAGGCATAACTACAATATTGCAGAATAGAGGATTGTACTAAATAAATAATATTTTACGATATAAAATCTTAAATGGTAGCCAAGTGAGAAAAATGTCATGACACACCACTTCTTTATTGCAGGAGGGTCAGGTTTTGTTGGTTCCCATTTAGTTGAATATCTAATAGGAAAAGGTGAACAGGTAACAGTTGCCGACTTAATGCCACCCTCAAGTTCAAACAAACTTGCATCATATCTTGATAAAATAAATTATATGTGGAAGAATATGAATGATCTCCAAGAAAAGGATTTTGATAGTGTTGATTATGTTATTTATTTGGCTGCGCAAGCAGATGTTCCGCTTGCTATATCATCCCCACGATATACATTTGATATTAATATCTTAAGTTTAGTACATGTGCTTGAACTTCTAAGGTCAAAGCAAAAAACTAAATTAATTTATTTAAGTTCGAAAAATGTTTATGGAAAAGTACCGGAAAACCGAATTCCGATTATAGAGGAAGAAACTCTAAGACCAACAGACCCTTATGGGGCAAGTAAAGCTGCAGCAGATCTTACTTGTCAGAGTTACTCGAATGCATATGGTCTACCAATAACTATTCTAAGAAGTGGAGGTATTTTTGGTCCACGTTCAAGACCAACACAAGTAATCCCTACTTTTATTAGACAAGCCCAAAAAAATGAAAAGATATCGATCCAAGGTGATGGAAGCCAAGCCACAGATTTCAATTATATATTAAATCTAGTTGAAGCAATAATGTTAGCAACAGAAAAAGATGCTGTTGGAATCTACAATATTTCCTATGGTGAAGAAGTTTCGATTATAGAATTAACGGATCTAATAATTGAAACAACAAATAGCAAATCTCAAATTAATTATTTACCATGGAGACCAGGTGAAAAAGGTATGAAACTAGCATTGTCAATAGAAAAAGCCAGTAAGGAATTGGGATATCATCCAAAGGTATCTTTAAAGAATGGAATTCAGATGACTTTAGAGTGGATGCAGAACAAATGACGATAAATGTAATCGCTGTAAAGCCTTCGTTTGAAGATGAAAGAGGTATAATAACCAACATATTAGATGAAAAAATATATGGGGCAGTTTTGATAACCTGTAACAAAGGAGCAATTAGAGCAAATCACTATCACCAAAGAGACTCTCATTGGTCATATATGTTAAGCGGTAAAATGGAATACTATGAGAAACCAAGCGATGGAGACCTTGAAATGGAGATTGTTAAAGCTGGACAAATGGTGTTTAGTGCTACTAATGTGCCACATGCTATGAAATTCTTAGAACCATCAGTGTTTCTGGCATTAACCACAAGCAAACGATTAGATGGTCGCTATGATAAAGATATTATTCGAGTTAAATTGATTTGAATTTAAAGGATTCAAGAATAGTTCTTACTGGAGCATCCCGTGGATTAGGACTCTGTCTATTAAGACAACTTTCTGAGAAAGGAAGTATCATAGATGCTTGTTCTAGGCAAAAAGGTTCTCTTTCAAAACAGGATGAGAAAAAAGGGAATTTCCATTTTCTAGACATAAGTGACACTACTAATGCAAAAAAACTTTTACAGAATGCTGCAAAAAAAAATGGTGGAATAGATGTATTGATCAATAATGCTGCAGTTTCTCAGGAGCTTAAGAATATAGACCAAATGACTTCTGATGAGTTTGAATATGTATTTAGGAACAATGTTTTTTCTGTTTTTAACACAATAAAATATGTCTTACCAATAATGGAAACTCAAATGAAAGGAATAATCATTAATATTTCATCAAGATGCAGCCGCCGAGCAGTCCCGAGATTATCTGCATATTGCTCAAGTAAATTCGCCGTAAGAGGAATTACGGAAGCAGTAGCTAAAGAAGTTGAGGGAAACAATATCAAATGTATCTCTATATCACCAGGAGGAATTAATACGGATATGAGACGTGATTTATTTGGTGAAAAAGATGCAAAAAATCAACAAGACCCTAAGAAAGTTTCAGACATTATCTGTAAAATCATTGAGGAAGAAATCCAAGTACCAAATGGTGCAGATGTAGTTATTGTAAAAGATAATCCACCACAAATAATGGTGCCTGAATTTTGAATTGTAGATCTTGCGGAAGTAACCAAACTACGAAGTTTCTCTCATTGAGAAAACAACCACCAGCCAACAGTTTCCTAAAACCAACCGAAATACACAAAGAACATCGTTATCCACTTGACATTATTTTCTGCAGTAATTGTACACTTGTTCAATTATCGGATGAAAGCTATATAGATAGAGATGATTTATTCCTTCACTATAGTTATGCGTCATCCATAGCTGGAGGGCTAAGAACACATTTTGAAAAACTAGCAAACATCATTGCTAAAGATATTCCAGTTAACGGATTAGTAGTGGATATGGGCTCTAATGATGGAGTACTGCTTAAACCACTCAAAGATTTAGGCATTCAAGCAGTCGGTATAGAACCAGCTTCAAACCTTGCGGAAAAAGCTAATGCTCTTGGTTTGGAGACAATATGTGATTATCTTAATGATAAATCGATAAAAATAATCATCTCCAAATATGGTCATGCAGAAGTAGTTACTGCAGCTAATGTTTTTGCTCACCTCGAAGATGTACATGACTTTATTGAAAAAGTCAAACTATTGCTAAATGAGCATGGAGTATTCATAATTGAAGTCCAATATTTTGCAGATATGATTAAAGAAATGACTTTTGATAATATTTATCATGAACATGTCTTATATTATTCACTTCAATCAATTTCTGTGCTTCTAAGAAAACACAAAATGAATATTTTTAGAGTGGAACAGATATCAACACATGGAGGATCTCTTCGAGTTCATGCTTCAAAAGACACAAGAGATATCGAAGATAATGTTTCGGAAATTAAAGAATTAGAAAAAGATATGAAACTGGATCAATTACAAACTTATCTATCATTTGCAAACCAATTAAAGGCAAGAATTCATGAAATCCGAGACTTGCTTTTGAATCTAAAAGATCAAAACAAATTTGTAATTGGTTATGGTGCACCAGCAAAATCCAGTACTATGATAAATTCAATCGGATTAGATAATAGCCTAATTCAATATATTGTAGAGGATAGCCCACTTAAACAGGGATTACTTACACCAGGTAGCCATATTCCCATCGTATCCCCAGATAAAATACATGATAAACTCCCAGACTATATTGTAATATTTGCTTGGAATTATGCTCCCGAGATAATTAAGAAATTAGAAAAATACAAGAATAAAGGTGTCCGTTTCATCATTCCGATGCCAACAGTAACTACAATTTAATCAAACAAATAATAATTACCGATATACTGGAATATCAGTCTTGAAGAATAACTCTAGATATATAATAACAAGATTTCAAAAATAAATGGTTAGAAATATCTCTTGAAACCCATAAGAAAACCATCTAGAAGAAAGAGTAATATCGAATTACTTCAAGATGGTTTAACGACAACTATTCCAGAAGAATTGATATCAATACTAATTCCGTTTAAGAAACTAAACCTACATGTTTTAGAATGTTTGGAAAAAATATCTAATCTAAACTATGCTAACTTTGAGATAATCTTATTGCCAGATGAGTCTTTTAAAAATAGTGAAATATCACAAATTGTTCATAATGAACAAATTTCCATTAAAGCAACTGGAAATGTTCCACCAGGAACAAAACGAAATATTGGAACAAAACACGCAAAAGGTTCAATAATAGCATTCATAGACGATGATGCATATCCTGACCAAAATTGGCTAAAAAATGCGGTGAAACATTTTGGAAATCATGAGGTTGCTGCTGTTGGAGGACCAAACCTTACCCCTCCATCTAACGGAATAATGCAGAAGGCTGGAGGAATGATATTACAATCACGGATTGGTGGAGGTAGTTTTTCACATAGATACAAGTCACATAAAATTCGCGAAGATAATGATTTACCAACTGTAAACTTGATTATTAAAAAAGACATTCTAACAAGACTGGGTGGTTTCGATACAAAATATTATCCAGGTGATGACACATATCTTTGCCTGCAAATTACAAATAAATTAGGAAAAAAAATTCTTTATTCTCCGGATGTCATTGTCTATCATCATAGACGCCCACTTTTTATTCCACATATGCAACAGATTTGGAATTATGGTAAACATAGAGGCTATTTCGCTAAGAAGTTCCCTCAAACCTCAAGAAAACCTTTGTTTTTTTTACCAACTATTTTGGTTTTATCATTAATATTTAGTCCATTCTTACTATTGCTCCCAACTATTCTTGGTCAGATATATTTAGCCACAATTCTTCTTTATTTTTTCTTAATCTTTATCGAATCAATTAAAACTGGAACATTACGATTATCTAGCTTGATTTTTGTTGGGATAATACTCACCCATGTCTCTTATGGTATTGGTTTTCTTGTAGGACTATTATCTCAAAAACTAGATCAATAGAAAAGTATACTGAAAAATTCATACATATAATATAGCAATATTACATCTTCAGATGCAGGGGATCCACTTTCTATGAAATTCCAAGAAGGAATACGAGTACTATTAGTTGGGGCCAAATGTAGATATAATTTAGAATATTACACGTTTAATGCCCTAACAAACTTAGGTTGTAAAGTGACCTTCTATGGTTATTATAACAAAATCGGTCGTTTTGAGGATCCCATAAGACTTTTTGGAACTAGATCTAAACTAATCAGACAAATGCTAACTCCTGTAATTTTGGGGAAGATTAACAAGGAGTTAGTAGTTAGAGCGAAAAAAGAAAAACCAGATCTTATTCTTGTAATAAAAGGCGAAATCATTAGCCCAGATACAATAAAGAATTTAGGATCTGTTGGTTGTCCGGTAGTACTTTGGTATCCAGATGACCCTAGATACACTAGTAGCTATGTGAAGCATATACTACCGTTCTATGACAATATATTCGTTGTATCTAAGAAATCGGTGAAACAATACAAGGAAATGGGAGCAAAAAAAGTTCATTATCTTCCAGTAGGATGTGACCCATCTATACATAGACGAATCAACAGTGATATTGAAAAAGATATTTCTAGTGAAAGAGACATATGTTTCATTGGAACATATAGTAGTCATAGAGCTAACACCATAAAATCACTTGATAAATTTCAAATAGGTATTTGGGGAGCCTTTTGGTGGTTTGGACGAGGGATTAAAGGTAAAAACCCTCCGACATATGGACCTGAGATGGTCAAGATATATAATTCCACTAAAATAGCGCTAAATATTCATGACCAGACAGATTATGGTATTAAAACAAACATGCGTTTATTTGAAGCTGCGGGTTCAGGTGCTTTTGTATTATCCGATGGAGAAAAAGGTTTATCAGATCTATTTGAACCAAATAAAGAAATAGTCTGTTTCGAAAACAAAAAAAACCTTATTGAACTTGTTGAATACTACCTGAGAGAAACCTCAGAAAGAAAAAGAATTGCGGATTCAGCTTACAAACGTGCACACTCAGAACACACATATGTCAACAGGATTCAGAAGCTAATTCAATCAATATGAAAAAACATCTTTCTCAATTGAAATAATCTAAAAAGCCCTTTCTCAGAAAATATATATAAAAAGTTCATATTTACATAAAAGTTAAACACTCTACTGTAAAGAATAAGATATGCACTATCGTGGAGGAAATAATTTTTGAATCTAAATAAAGTTGTGATACCTGCAGCAGGATTAGGTACAAGATTATTATCAATAACAAAGGAAATACCAAAAGAAATGCTCCCACTTTACATAATGGACTCTAAGAGTACAATTTGTTTAAAACCAATAGTACAAATAATATTCGAACAACTTTTCAAAACAGGGTTAAGGGAATTTTGCTTTATTGTCGGTAGAGGAAAAAGAACAATTGAAGATCATTTCGCACCAGATTACAGGTATGTTGACAAACTTAGAGCATTAGGCAATACTCAACCAGCAAAAGAGTTGGAAGATTTTTATAAAAAAATTCAAGAATCAGCAATAGTATGGATTAATCAGCCTGAAGCAAAAGGTTTCGGAAAAGCAGTTCTATTAGCAAAAACATTCACAAATCAAGAACCTTTTTTGGTACACGCAGGTGATACATACATTACCTCTAAGAATGACGAGCACCTTAATCACTTTACAGCAATCAAAGAAAAAGAAATTGCTGCAAATTTATCTTTAATTCAAGTAAAAAATACAAAACATTATGGAATAGCAGAAGTATCGGGTTCAACCCAACCATATAGAGTAAAAAAAGTAATAGAAAAACCGGATATAGCCCCAACTAACCTTGCACTAATGCCAATTTACACCTTTACAGAAAATATCTATAGAGCTCTTGAAGAAACCAGACCTGGGAAAAGCAACGAAATTCAACTTACAGACGGAATACAAAAGATGATAGACTGGAATCAAAATGTTGTTGCTCATGATATCACGGGAGCATTGCATCTAGACATTGGAACTCCAGAAAACTACTGGAAAGCACTTGAACAATCTCACAGATATCTTGCTAATAAAAAAAATAATATTTAGCTTTTTCAATTAAGAATTGGGATAGCCAACCCCATAATATCGAATGGAAGAAGGAAGTAATGAATAATCCAACATTCTTCGTCCATCAATAACGATTAGACCATCAATACTGGAATACAAATCAGGTTTTCTAAACTCTGGCCACTCAGTAGCTATAACACATGCATCACAATTTTGCAGAGCATCTTCAGCATTTTCTGCATAATTTACTTGCCCACCGAAAATATTTTTTGCATTATCCATTGCCTTTGGATCAAACACCACAACTCTAGCTTTTGCAGATAGCAAAAGATCAATTATTTTTATAGCCCTTGATTCCCGAACATCATCAGTCCCTTCCTTGAAGGCTAAACCTAGAACCACAATCTTCTTTCCATTCAAGTTTCCAAGAGCTCTTTGAGCTATATTCAAGACAATAGAAGGCTGTCGTTCATTCACCTCTTCAGTTGCCTTCATAAAAGTAGGTTCTATTCCTTGGTGCTTCGCCTTCATAATAAATGCTAAAACATCTTTCTTAAAGCATGAACCACCATACCCTAATCCTGCTGAAAGAAATCTTCCTTCTCCTATTCTTGAATCCATCTCCATCCCCTTCTTAACATCAAGATAATCAATTGAAAATGCACTGCAAACATTTGCAATCTCATTTGCAAAGGACACATCTTTAGCAAGATATGAATTACGAGCATATTTTATCATCTCAGCAGCTCTTAAAAAGGTCCGTAGAATTTGTCCATCAAATCCCGAATATAATTCTGCTAATTTATCGCCTGATTCAGCATCTGATTCACCAATCACAATACCAGTATTCTTAGGATCAAGAAAATCAGATATTGCTTGGCCTTCCCTTAAAAATTCAGGATTAACACAAACACCAAAACCTTCAACAACTTTCAAACCAGAATTCTTTCCTAGTTCCGGAATAACTACTTTCTCAGAAGTTCCAGGCAATACTGTGCTCTTAACAACCACAACATGTCTTCCATTATAATCCCTCAAAGCATTTCCAATAGATGCTGAAACAATACGAATCTGAGAAAGATCTATACCACCATCTTCCAAAGCAGGAGTCCCAACACAAATAAATGAAAGATCCGAATCCAAAACAGCTTTCTCCAAATCATTAGAAGCAATAAGTTTACCAGACTCAACAACTTCTTTTAATAACGAATCCATTCCCTCCTCAAAAATAGGGGAAACACCCCTGTTTATCATCTCAATCTTTGATTCAACAATATCAACACATTTAACTTGATGACCACAAGAAGCAAAACAGACAGCAGTAGTTAAACCAACATATCCAGTACCTACAACAGCAATCTTCACATCATATCACTCACAGAGTTACAAACACATACCTTCTTAAATCACCCTAAAAAAACAATATTTTTTCTAACTATCATCGGATCAATCTTTGAATAATGATTATTTTTATTTAAGCAACTGTAAAAAGAGAAAAATCGAGATATGATATTGACATTTAATAGAGGACTACTGTAAACAATATTCATAATGATAATTTCGAAATGAGATTTTAAAAGCGTTAATAATGCTTTTTATCCATTCTCTAAAATGAAGTATTGATTTAATAGGAAAAACATGATTGTGGATAAATAGAAGAATTGAAGTTTATACAACAATAAAACATATATTTTGAGTAAGGTATTAATAAATATCTTAGTGTTTGTTATGTATATTTATTTGGATATCCCAATTAAGTACCTATTTCCTACTAAGTGAGGGATTTCATAATCGTACCATTTAAAGTTCAAATTATTCTTGCATATTTTAGAAAAATACTTTACATTGTTTAACCCAGAATAATCTGCCTGATACGCGATTAACACATATTTTGTCCGATTTAACTTATCAAATATTTTATCGCGTAATTTAAATGGTGTCTCACTTATTCCCCATAGAGAAATAAAGAAATCTATTTCATCTGGAATCTTTATCTCATCAGAAACATAATTTATTTTAGAAAGCATATCATTATTTTCAATTGATTTTATAAAATATTTCTGTAAGTGATTAAATATTGGTAAATCATATATGGAATAATATTTCTTATATCCAATTTTATAAATCATTCTGCAAAAACTTCCATAGCCTCCACCAAATTCAAATATTTGATTCACTTTTTCTATATCAAAGTATTCTTCTTTATCTAACAATTGCTTTAAAGAATATGCATGATGAATTAAATTTCCACTACTACTAAAATACAAATGATATTTAGGGGGATTGCCGGCTTTGTCTTCGATGATACCTTTTTTCAGCATATCCCAATTAGGAGACCGTTTTAATTCTATTAATTCTATCTTCTTTGCATAATGAAACATTGTTTGCTGTATTACTAGCCAATTTGTAAAATTTCTAGGATCAGAATTCATAATACTATTTCGTAAGATTTTTTGATTTTCAAGCCACGCTACTGATGATAATTGATTAAAATTCAAATTTTTCACATCATCTCGTAATTGCTCAATTAATTTTATTTCTTTTTCATTGGCCTTTCTGGAGATTCTCCGAGTTAGGAAAACTCTAAGAGCTATTCTTTTTAACCAATTTATTATCTTAAAGACCACACTAATAGCACACTATACTAAGATATATCAATAATACTCAACAACTTCTTTTAATAACGAATCCATTCCCTCCTCAAAAATGGGGGAAACACCTCTGTTAATCTTCTCTATTTTAGACTCATCAATATCTACACATCTTACTTGATGACCACGAGATGCAAAACAGACAGCAGTAGTTAAACCAACATATCCAGTACCAATAACTGCAACCTTCACATCATATCACTCACAGAGTTACAAACACATACCTTCTTAAATCACTCTAAACAAAAAAGCTAGATAAAGATATGACAGCACATCATCTTCACCTAATTGATAATGCAAGATAATACCGCAGAATATAGTTAAACTACAAGAAAAGAATATCAATTATATCCATATCAAACCAAAATATGAAAGAATACCTAAAGAAGTGTCAGACATCACTCAATAGATTAGGTAATAACACCTAAATGAGAAGTTCCCACTGAAAATGCTGACATAAGATATTAAAAATCTACTAACATTAATTAATTATGATTAAAATGATTAAAGAATGGAGGATTTATCAATGAGAATTGCAATGGCACAAATAAATTCCATTGTAGGAGATTTGGAAAATAATATAGAAAAAATAAGTAAATACATTAATGAAGCAAAAAATTGCAAATCTGACCTTGTAATATTTCCTGAGTTAACCATCACAGGATATCCACCACAAGATTTGCTCCTTGACGACATCTTTGTAAAAAAGAACAAAGAATTATTAGAACAACTAATTCAGAAGAATACTGTTGATATTGTTGGGGTCATTGGTTTTGTTGATTATCAAGGAAAGAATTTATTCAGTGCTGCAGCAGTTTTTAATCGAAATAAACTAGTTGGCATCGTTCACAAAACTCTATTGCCAACATACGATGTATTTAACGAAGAACGATATTTCAAGCCTGCAGAACAAGAAGAAATTAAGCCACTTGAAATAAAATTCCACAACAAAAAAATCAAGCTAGGGGTACAAATTTGTGAAGACCTTTGGGATGAAAATTATAATATTAAAATCACAGATCTATTGGCAAAAAAAGGAGCAAACTTAATTGTTAATATCTCATCGTCACCATATTATTACGGAAAAAGTATTCAGCGACAGAAACTATTAACTGAAAAATCCAGAAAGAACAAAATCCCAATATTTTATGTAAATTTAGTTGGAGGACAAGACGAACTTGTTTTTGATGGACAGAGCTTAGCTGTAGACAATTCAGGTGAATTAATAGGGCTAGGTGAACAGTTTAAGGAAGATTTAGTAATCACTGACATTGATTTAGAGAACGGTACTGCAAAAAAAGTTGCAGCACCATTACATAAATCGATAGATGAAATGTTTAACGCAATAGTTTTAGGGATACATGACTATTTTAAAAAGAACAATTTCAAGACAGCTGTCGTGGGAATGAGTGGAGGTATTGATTCGACACTAACTGCTTGCATAGCCGCAGAAGCTTTAGGTAAAGAAAATGTTATCGGGGTATCTATGCCATCTAAATACTCCAGCGATCATAGCAAAACAGATGCAGAAACATTAGCGGAAAACCTTGGGATATATTTCGTTAAAATTCCCATACAAGACATTGTCGATAGTTATCAACAAACCATGGAACAACCATTAAAAGAAATACGGAAAAAATTTGGGTTAGAAAAAGAAAAAGATAATTCAGTGGCTGATGAAAATATTCAGCCCAGAACTAGAGGAAACTGTCTAATGTACATATCCAATCGACTTAACGATTTGAAAATATTAGTTCTTGCAACTGGCAATAAAACCGAGATTGCACTCGGCTATTGCACATTATACGGCGACATGGTTGGTGGCATAGGAGCAATTGGTGATGTAAGCAAACTAGAAGTCTACAAACTCGCGAAACACGTAAACAAAAAAGCAGGTAGAGCCATCATTCCAAACCAAGTATTTACAAAAAAGCCTTCAGCAGAACTTAAAGAAGAACAATTTGACCCATTCAATTTTGATATAGTTAGCCCATTAGTCGACGAAATTATAGAAAACAGAAGAAGCAAAAAGAAATTGATGGAGATGGGTTATCCTAAAGAAGCTATAGAAGATACTTTTAGAAGAATAAAAAACATGGAATATAAAAGACGCCAAGCCGCCCCAAGCATAAAGATAACATCAAAAGCATTCGGAATCGGAAGGAAAATGCCAATCGTCAACAAATATCTAAAAAAATAGTAGAGAAGAACAAAAATAACTTTACGTGTGTATAAAGATTAGCATAAATACTCACGTTTTTTGTCTAAACCTAATTGAATTCCGATAAACTACTTGATTTTTATTTGTTGGTTAGAATATTTGTTCTTCTCTATGGAGCTTTGGTGGTTGAATATGAGATTGAAGATATTTATAATTTGAACTTTGATTTATTTGATGCATTAAAGTTAGCGACTGGAATACTGATGATAGTGTCAGCATTCACCCCACGTTTAGCTCAAATGATTTTTAGGAAAAACAAATCGAAAATTTAATCTGCAGGAAATTGGTGCACAAATACATGCCAAAAAACACCTAAAAAAGATTAACTATTTTAATTCTTCACAACTAGATGGATATGATCCATCAAATAATGAACTCCAGTGATAACCATAGACATCCCAATATAGTCAGGAAAATATATACTCACTAAAAGATTCACCACAATCATCGTAATCAAATGAAAAGAACTGTACACAACATATTGATTAAAACTAAGATTACCATTGGTTAATCGCCCATTCATAAAATCCTTGTACAAATTAATTGGATTTAAAGTCAAAATATCGTCTACAGCAACTTTCCAATTATAAACAAGAGCTAAAAAAACATGATCAATATCTACACCTACTCCAACTATAAACCCGAAAAGTAACCATACCACCAATAAACCATATGCTTCACCCTCCAAAACAAATAGGATAAAAGCTAAAACAACAGACACAACACCATGAAAAAAAGGCTTCAACACCAAAACAACAAAAAACCACCATATATCAACAATACCCGGCAACAACACATCTAAAATTTGTCACAATACACTCATTCGCAGACGGCAACTAAAGAATAAAAAGAATCATTCATTGTGTTGAGATAAAATCTCTTTATGGAAGCCAATAAGACTTTATGTTATACTTTTTAGCCTACTCAAATCCACCTTATTGCTTGGAAAGATAGTCACTTGAATAGTGAAGATGATGCACGGATTTATGATCACCCAGTAGTCAAATTTGATAGGGGTAAAGAGGTCACAATATACTTGGAAAATAAGCCTGTAAAAGCTTATGAAAACGAGACCGTAGCTTCAGCACTATATGCAGCAGGATTGAGAATATTTAGCAGGAGTTTCAAGTACCATCGTCCAAGAGGCTTCTTCTGCGCAATAGGAAAATGTGCCTCCTGCATGATGACTGTTGACGGACTTCCGAATATACGGACCTGCGTAACCCCAGTCAAAAACGGTATGAAGATATCTAGACAGAATGCATTCCCCAACGCAGAACATGATATACTTAACATAGTAGACAAACTCGACTTCTACTTTTCCCAATCAAGCGGCTTTTACCACCGAAGATTCACAAAGCCATCCTTCATTAGAAATCT
>Ga0187827_10001019_pt1 | contig 42298 bp, 20 predicted proteins | sample ETNtaG_39_FD_167969 | JGI IMG/M metagenome (GOLD analysis project Ga0187827, IMG submission 167969) | Marine microbial and viral communities from oxygen minimum zone, Eastern Pacific Ocean - ETNP2014_SV_150_PacBio MetaG (Illumina Assembly) | ecosystem: Environmental > Aquatic > Marine > Hypoxic...
GGCCGCTTCAATTTATAAGGCATGGAGCTGCGGGTGGCGTCACGCACGCGCTTTCAACGCGGCAGACACGGCGCTGCAGATTGAAGAACATCATGGCGGCCTGGAGAGCCTGCTGGCTGCTGCTGTCCAGTTCCGTGAAGCCAGGCAACCCAGCGGGACGTCTGATTCACTGCGCGATGAAACCTGTCGTCGTGCCGAGGAAGCCGCCGCGCCATTGAGGCCGGAGGAGATCGTTGGTTACGACGGGCTCCGCCGCCCCGCAACAGCCGCACTCATCCTGGCCGCAATCATCGTTGTGTTTGCCGTGGTGAACGGCCCCTTCATTGCCGCCGGCCTGGCCCGGATCTTTCCCCCGTGGCTGGCCATCAAATATCCCACGCGTACCAAGCTCGACCTGGGCGATGGCGACCGGGTTGTGAAGGAAGGCGCCGGCGTTCGACTCCATGGCGGGGTGTCGGGCGTGATTCCAGCCAAGGCAAAACTCACTCTGCGTACCGGCAAGGGAAAGCCGCGGGTGCGCACGCTCGCCATCAGCGACAGCATCTGCGAATACAACATTGAAACGGTTTTCCGCAGCTTCGAGTACCGCATCTCCGCGGGCGACGCACGCAGCTCATGGCATCGCGTGCGGGTGATCCCTTCTCCCCGCATCGAGCAGGCCGAAGTCAGTCTTGAGTTTCCGGCTTACACCAACCGTCCCGTCGAGACAGTCGAAGCGCTGACGCTTACCGTTCCGGAAGGCACTCGCATCCAGTGGAAACTTTCCCTCGACCGCGCGGTCAGCCAGGCGGAGTACCGCCCTGCGGGTGAATCAGCGCAGCCGCTGGAGATCAGCCCGGACGGGCGCTCGGTGACGATGCAGCAGGTGGCCGCCGAGTCGCGGGCCTACAGCTTCGGCTGGGTCGGCAAGGAGCACGGTTTCGCTTTTTCCAGTCCGCGTCACTTCCTGCAGGTGGCGCCGGATCAGAGACCCAGTGTCGAGCTCACTTCGCCCAGGAGCAATCTCTACGCGACCCTCGAACGCAAACTCGACCTGGCCTTCCGCGCCCGTGACGATCACGGTATCGGCGAGGCCTTCATCGCTTACCGAGTCAACAAAACCGGACAGGAGAGAGTCCCTCTGCCGGCGCCGGCTCTGAACGACGGAAGCGAACAGCGCATCGACTGGGACTACCGCAAAGCCCTGCCCGACCTCGCGGTCGGCGACACCGTTTCGTTCGCGATTGAGCTGGCCGACCGCTATCCGGGCAAGGGAGGGCCGCACCGTGCGCGTTCGGATGCGCGGCGCGTGCAGTTTCTGTCGAAGGAGGATTACCTCAAGCAGATCGCCAGGCAGAAGCGTCGCCTGCTCTCGCAGATTCGGACGATCTATCGTGAGGAGCGCGGCGTGCATGATCTCGTCCGCCGGCTCGACCCGTCCAAAGACGTGTTTGTTCAGACCTGCCAACTGGAGGCGGTTCGGCAAGACCTGATTCGCGAACGCATGAAGATGTTGCGCAATCGGCTCAGGCATCTGATCGAAGACCTGGCCGCGAACAACGTTTCGGATGAGGCAGAGAACAAAGCCCTCGCCAAACTGAGCTCAGATTTGCAGACCATCGCGGACGAACATGTGGGCCGGGCGGCTTCGCTGCTGCGGGAACTGGCCGCGGTCACCGATGACGAGGAGGCCGTTCGGAATCCGGCGGACGCGATCCACATGGTCAACAGTGCAGCCCGGGAGCTCGGACTTGTCGTACTGCAGCTTGGCTTTCAGGAGGCATCGGACGTCATGGCGCGCGAGCTGCATGCAACCGCGCAAACACAAGCCACCTTGCGCCTGCAAACCATCGTGCAGAGCTCGGACGCTGGAGCGAACAAAGAACTGGCCGTTGCGCAGGCACGCCTGGCAAACGCGTTCGCCCGCCTGCTTGGCGCCACTCCCCGAAACAAAGAGAGCACCAGCCCGGATGCGCTGGTGGCGTTCAACCTTTCCCGCATCGTCAACAAACTGCTCACCGCGGGCACCGATACCAGGATGCGCGACGCCGCGGCACTGATCCCAAAAGGCGAGTCCGATAAGGCGGCCCGCGTTCAGGTCGAAGTGATTGCGGCCCTGCTGCATGCGGAATTTCGGTTGAGGATCGGTGCGGAGTTCGAGGCGCTGCACAAGGCCCGCGAACTCTTCAACGCTCAGGTCACCGGCCTTAAAAAATTGCGCAGCAGAAGCGCCAACCTGACGCCGGATGAGTTCGAGAAGAACCGCACTGCGCTCGCGCAAACCCAGGCCGCGCTTCACAGGGAGCTCCACCTGCTGCTGATGCCGGCCATTCCCGCGCCGCGGCCACGGCTCTTCGATGCCGGCCCGCCTCCGCCTCCGCCAGTCGATGATTTGATCGCCAGCGCCGAGAAAGCTCTCGAGGCAGCTCAGACCAGAATTAAAGCTGGCGATCGGGATGCCGCGGTCAGTCAGCAGAAAGAAGCCGAAACCGCTTTCCAGAGCCTGGCGGAAATTGTGACCAAACGAATGGCAGCCATGACGGAGCTGCAGCGAATGGACAACCTGGTCACCCATCTGGGGAAACAGTCATCGAAGCTCGTCATGCTTGAAGAGCGTCTGCTCGTGCTGCTCGAAAAGACCGAAGACATCGCGGCCGACGACAAGGCAAGCAGTTCAATGCTGGCCCGGCTGAACCAGGCGCTGGCCAAGGACGCTGAGAAATTCCGAACGAACATCATTCACGGGAACAGTTCCCAGGGAACACCCAGCGAAGACGATCAGCCGCTTCTCGATTGCCTCAACCGAATTGTTCGAGCCCTGAATGACGCCACGCCTCTTCTCAAGGACAACAAACCCGACCCGGCGATCGCTCTTCAGGAGAACGCTCTCGATACACTCGAAGAGGCCGGCCAACTGCTCGCGGAACAGACGGCGCTGCGCACTTCGTTCACGGGCACGCTCGCAACCACGGAGAACGCCCTCGCCCCGAGCCCGCAACTGGCGGAGATCGAAGCCGAGCAGCGTGACATGACCGCGGCGACCGAAAAGGGCAAGCCGGAAGACCTGCCCGGCCTCGTCATTCCTCAGAAGAACCTTATCCATGCGGTGGACGCCGTGCTGAATTCCCTGGATGCGTTGGCGCACCGGATTGAGACCGGCACGGTGATGCTCTTTGCCAAGGATGACATGGACTCGGCCGCAGTCGGCCTGCAGACCAATGACGTGGAAGAGGCGATCGACGCGCAGTCCTACGTCGAGGAAACACTGCAGGAGATTCGGGCAAAGATCGATCACATCACTCCGGAATATCGCTATGCCCTGGAGGTGTCCGAGTTTTTACACGAGCTAGTGCCGGAAAGCGCCCGTTTCCGAACCGGCGTGCGACAACTGCGCACGAAGGCAAAGACGGCCCCGGACGCAGCCGCATTGAAATCGAAGGTGAAGACTTTCGGCAGCCAATTGCAGAAGCTGACCGGTCAGCAACGATTCGTCGAGACCGCGAACGGATTGTCCGAAGCGATAGGGGCACTGGAAGCCGGCGATGCCTCCGCGGCGGAGCCAAAGGTAGAGGAAGCGCTGGAGGCACTCATCGCCGACACGGCCGACCTGCAGCTCCTGATGAAGAACCTGGCCTATTTGATCGCGCCCCCACCTGAACTCGGAGTCACCGAAGAGCCAACACCCGAGATCAAGCTGCTCAAGGGCGTGCTGGGTCTTGCCGCGCATCAGAAAGACCTCTCCCGCCAGACCCGAGTCGCCACGCCGGAGCAACTGACCGGCCTCAACGCAAAACAGCGCAAGCTCGAAAAACAGTGCGCATCATTCATCCCAGCATCCAAGTCGCACACGAACCTGGCCGCCGCGCATCAGTACCTTTCAATGGCTGCCGCGAAGCTGGAAGCCTCCGACCGCGCCGCGGCAATCTCGAGTCAGCACGAGGCCGGCGAAGTCCTGCGCTTTTTCATTCTCGAGTATGTGCTGAAGTACGTAGATGTGCCGCCTCCGCCACCGCCGGAGGAAGGCGCGCCTGACGACGAAGCGGGTGAAGAGACTGACCTGCAACTCTTCATGCCCGGCGCCCTCACCGGAACGAAACCAAAAGGCGGCCGCGTGGAATGGCAAGTGTTGGGACGCCGCAACCGCGCCGCCCTGAACGAAAACTTTGCAAGGGAACTGCCGCTGGAGTACCGGGCGATCCTCAAGGACTACTATGAAAGGTTGGTGAAATGAAGAAGGTGGATAATGCAGGTGTCAGGTGTCAGGTGTCAGGTGTCGGGCAGGGATCGCCAGCAATCGGTAGCCATCAATTGCTATCGATCGCTATCGCCGCTCTGCTCGTAGCACCCCTCCACGCCCAACAAGACGGCGCGCCCGAACTCACCGCAGAAGCCTCCAAAGCCATCGACAAGGGCCTCAAATTCCTCCTCACGGTTCAGAAGAAGGACGGCTCTTGGGACAGCGACGGCAAGGGCGGCCATGCGGTCGCTATCACCTCTTTGTCGCTGATGGCGTTTATGTCGAAGGCACATTTCCCTGGTTTTGGCCCTTATGCCGAGCCGTTGGATCGCGGGATGAAGTGGATGCTGAAGGAAGCAAAACAGCGGCCCGACGGCTACCTCGGCTCCGTGATGTACGAGCACGGGCTGGCCACGCTTGCCCTCTCCGAGATGTGGGGGATGGCCCGGGATCCAAAAGATGACGATGCGATCCAGAAGGCGCTCGAGAAAGCCGTGGAAGTGATCCTGCGTTCGCAGAACCCCGGAGGCGGATGGCGCTACCAGCCGCAGGCCGACGGTGGCGAAGACACCTCCTGTACCATGACGGTCTTCCACGCGCTGGCTTCGGCCCGACAGGCGGGAATCCTGGTTCCGAACGAAACGATTTCAAAGGTCGTGAAATATATTACGAACGCCCGCCACCCCGATACCGGCGGCTTCACTTACAATCCCAGCGGCTCTCGAGGGAAAGTGACCATTCCCTGCACGGCCGGCGGCGCCTACATCGCACAGCTCGCAGGTCAGCGCGACACCGAGATGGTCAAGGGGGCCCTTCGCTATCTCAAGAGCCAGTCCCCCGGCATCATCACCGGCAACGCGGGCTACTACTATTACGCCCACTACTACGCGATCCAGGCGATGGTGCAGGCAGGCGATGAAGAATACGCTGAGTGGTATCCCGTGATCCGGGATGCACTGATTCGCAGACAGGATACGAATGGAGGTTGGAGTAAGGGCAGCAGGCTGGGGGGCGCATCTTATTCGACTCCCATGGCAATCATTATTCTGGCCACCCCGCATCGGTATATTCCGATTTATCAGAGGTAGGAAAGAGGGGAGTCAGAATGCGGGATGAATCACTCGCGAAAAGTCGAGGCCGATCGGAATCTGGCCTGAAGGGCCGAAACATACCAGCCGAGGGCAACGCCCTGGGAATAGATACGAGAGACAGTGTTAGCCCTGTAAGGGCGCCACAAATGCACAAACACACCATCTGTTACGCCCTTTCAGGGCTCATGCACGAGGATTTCTCAAACCCAGGGCGTTGCCCTGGGCTGATATGTAACTGCCCCTTCGGGGCGAAAAACATGCCGACCGACTTCCTAAGAAAAAACCAGGAACCAGGATGCAGGTGCGAGATATGAGGTGCAGCGAACTACGTTTTGCTGCCTTGATTGCAGTAGTGTTGCTCGTATCAGGCCAGCTCTGCCTCGTCCAGGATTCCGCCTCAGCCGCCTCCATCCCCGAAAGCAAAATCACTGCTCTGCAAAAGGCGTTGGCAGCAGTGAACAAAGCAACGTCATCAAGCAGGAAGCGCAGAGCCTGCAAGAGCGTCATCCGCAGTGGTGAAGCCCTTCTCAAACCATCTCCGGATGCGCCCAACCGTTATCAAGTCCTCGCGATCATCTTTCAGACCCAAAAGAGATTGCTCGGCCTCGAAAACACCGCACGGAATCGAGAGGCCCTTTTCTCTACTTGCAGCACCATAGCGAAAGCCCCCGATGAACATGCCGAGCTTCGCCTGGAGGCGGATATGCTGCTTTCGGAACGAGACCTGTCGGCCAAAAAAGCAGATGTGAAAGAGCGCGCCAAGGCACTCGAGGAAATGATCCAGCGTTACCGCGGCACGCCGGGCGAAGAGAAGAGCCTCATGATCGCAGCGAGAATCGCGCCGAAGCTCGAAGCCTTCGACTTGAAGAAGGCGATCATCAGAACTCTGAGCGAACGTTTCCAGGGAGACCTCGATGTCATTCAGTTCCGGAGGAAAAATCTCAATGACGCCCTGCTCGACGTTGAGTTTCGGGGGACATTTACCCGCTCCGATGGCACCACTTTATCTTTCCCAATCGATCGGATGGGACACACCAGCCTGATGTACTTCTGGTCGAAAGAGACTCCGGAGATCGAACAGCGCCTCGCTGAAGTCAAAGCCATTCAAACCAGGTTTCCGGGTCAGTTTCAGGTCTTCGGTTTCAACCTGGACAAGCTGCCGGACGCCGGAGAGAAAAACCTTCGCGCCCTCGGCCTGGACTGGACAGCGATGCATCTGCCCGGCGGGCGAAAGACCCCGACCTTCCGGGCCTATGTGCAGGATCATCCGGGCGCCGTGCTGGTTAATGCCCAGGGGCATGCTCTGCTGACCGGTGGCATGTTATACAAAGGTAAGATTCCCCTGATTCCAAAAGGCGGCATCGACAAGACAAAGCGATCTCTCGGCGGCGGCGCCGCGCCGAGACTTGAACATTGCATCGACAGCGATCGCTACCTCGCGCAATTGCAGTCGCTGTCCATCGGTGACTTTCTGGTGGGCTCCCTGAAGTGGAAGCCATCGGCCGATTCCGTTCCCAAAGAGAAACTGGATGTGATCCAATCGTGCTTTACAGTCCCACCCGTGCGCTACCGGCTCGCGCGTCAAGAGGCGGTGGTCAACTACATGAAGGTCGACGGGCTCTGTCGCGAGGCAACAGCGAAACACCCCAAGGCGACCGATCTCTGGCGCGTTCACAACCGAAGAATCATCGCGCTGCTTGGAATGTGGAACTTCGCGGCCGAGTCCAAACACCTCGAAACTGCGGTCGCCGTCTCAAAGTCAGTGCTTGCCTCCAACCCGCCTGCGCAAGCCTGGATCGTCCCGCAATTCTGCCTCGCCAAAGATGCGCTTCGGAAAGGCGATGAGAAACCGGGAGCAGTGCTGAAGACTTTCATCGATGCGACCGGAGGAGACGCTGCATCGGGAACAGCCCTGGCGGCAGCCGCGCTCCTGGCGCAAGACGCTAACCAGCGCGATCTGTTCAGCAGCCTTCGCCAGAAGCTTCTGAACGAACACGCTGACGAACCCATGCTCTGGCCCGTAACGACCTTCCTCCGTGATCGCCACCACAGGTACCGTTTCTTCCGAGCGACCCACGGCCGATTCGGATTCAGCCGAGCGGAGCGGCACGCTGTCGGGCGCAACGTAGCCGCGCTCGATGAGCCGGCGGATTCAGCGCTCAATATGGAGGCCGTGCTCCGCACTCTCGACGGCGGGAAACTCCGGCTTCCCCAGGATACGGCCGGCAAATTGACCTTTGTCGCCTTCCTGGATTTGCCTGCCGATGAAGAAATTGCCAAGTCACAAAACTACATCGTGCAGAAAATGAATTCTCTGGCGGACAGTGATGTGGCTAAGAGCATCAAAGTAATCGTCGCCTTTCTTTCTAACGAGACCGATCGCATCGCGGCCCTGGTCAAAAAGAACGAGTGGAAATGCCTGGTGGCCATCGTCCCTGACGGCATCAAGAATCCAATGGTGCTGCGTTACGGGATTCTCTCTGCAGACCGCATGCCCAACGTCTTTCTCCTCCGCGGAGACGGCAGCATCTCGTGGTCGATATCAGGAATCACTTATCCCATTCAGGGCAGCAGTCTGGCGGCGAGGATCGTCAACGCTATCGATGCCAACATCACCGTGTGCCAGATGGAAGCCGCAAAGAGTGCGCTGGACAAAGGCGAATTCCAGACTGCGATTCGCCTTTTCTCCGAAGCTCTCGCACCCAAGAATAAGAAAGGCGATTGGTGGGGTACGTTCCGTTTCCACGGCCGAGCCCAGGCGCATGCCGCCCTGAAGCAATGGGAAGCGGCTCTGGCGGACATCGACGAAGCAATCGACAGACACACGGTCTTCGGCTGGGGCTTGCCGCACCGTTGCGAGCTCGTGGCCAAGCTGCAACTCACCAGGGCAAACTTCCTGGATCAACTCGGCCGTGTCGATAGGGCCAAAGAAGAGCGAGAGAAAGCCGCGGCCCCGACCCACCCTCACAAAAAGTCGCCGTTCGGACTTTACGGCGAGGGTCTGGAGAAATTCAGACTCAATCCGCACCAATAGGAATTCATGCTGCCGATGACAGGACGGTTCGGAAATTTTGGAGTGCTGCGACTTGTCGCAGCTTTGGATCGTTCTCAGCCGCTTCAGAAATCCAAAGCGGTGACAAGTCACCGCACTCCAAAGGTGGCCCTCGCCCTCTGCGTGGCTGTTCTGCTGATATCTTCTCATCCGTGCATCGCCGAAGAACCGGCCACGTCCATCCCCATCCCCGAAAGCAAAATCGCCGCTCTACAAAAAGAACTAACCCAACAGACCAAGGCCACCTCATCGATCCGAAAGCGCAGAGCCTGCAAGAGCATCGTTCGCAGTGGGGAAGCCCTGCTCAAGGCTTCCCCGGATGCACCCAACCGCTACCCGGTTCTTGGAATCGTGTTTCAGGCACAGAAGCGATTGCTGCTTCTGGAGAACACCGAGCGGAATCGTCAGGCTCTTTTCGCCATGTGCAGCCAACTGGCCAAGGCCCCCGACGAGCACGCCGAGCTTCGCCTGGAGGCGGATATGCTGCTTTCGGAACGAGCCCTGTCTGCCGGAAACGCAGACGTGAAGGAACGCGCTCGGGCACTCGAAGAAATGATCCAGCGTTACCGCGACACACCGGGCGAAGCGAAAAGCCTCATGATGGCCGTACGCATCGCCCCAAAGCTGGAAGCCTTCGATTTGGAATTACACATTCTCCGCACCATGGAAGAACGTTTCGCGAATCACCACGGGGTCATTGAGTTCAGCCGGAAGAGCCTGGGATTCGGCCGCCTGGAAGCGCTGTTCCATGGCACGTTCAAGCGCCATGACGGAGCGACCCTGAGCTTCCCCGTAGACCGGATGGGACACCTCTGCATCATGGTCTTCTGGTCGAAGCAAACTCAGGGCATTGAAGAGGCGCTCAAGCAGATCAACGAGCATGAAAAACTATATCCGGGCCGGTTCGATTTCTTCAGCTTCAACCTGGACGAACTGCCCGACGCCGGAGAATCGACACTGCGCGCTCTCGGGTTGGACTGGACGGCCATGCGACTGCCGGGCGGTAGAAAAAATCAGGCATTTCGCACCTACGGACAGAGAGAGCCGGTCGCCATCCTGGTCAACGCATACGGGCGAGTCCTCCTGACCCCGGGCACCAGCTACGGGCGCGGACATACGGCAGCCGCCAACCCTTACAAATTCAATGACGTCAGGATTTCCGACGAACGCTACCTGTCGCAATTGCAATCGCTCTTCATCGGCGATTTCCTGGCAGCCGGTTCTGATAGTCCGAAGTCTGCCAATTCAGTTCCCGCCGAAACGCTCCGCAAGATGCAGGACTGCTTTACCCCGATTCCGCTCCGCTACCGACTGACACGCAAGGAGGCATTGGCGAACTACGAAAAGGCGGAGCAACTTTGCGTAGAAACCATCACGCAGAACCCCAAAGCCGCCAATCTCTGGCTCGTTCGCAATCGCCGGATCATCGCCCTGCTGGGGATGTGGAACCTGGCCGCCGAACCAAAGTATCTGGATGAGGCCGTCAAGGAGTCCAGGATTTCACTTGCTGCTCAACTGCCACGCCGCGCCGACGTCGTGCCGCGATTCTGCCTGGTAAAGAATGAACTTCGCGGGCCGGATGCACATGCAAAGTCGATATTAGCCGACTTCATCGAAGCCACCGGAGGAGCGGACGCGCCCGGGTCGGCCTTTGCGGCGGCAGTCATCCTGTCTCTGGATGCGAACTCCAGGGAACTGCACCATCACTACCGCAAGCTTCTACTGGAAAGGGACGACCGCGATCCCACGTTGTGGCCCGTGGTTACGTTTCTGCGTGATCGATACCACACGCTTGACCTATTAAGAGTCAAACTCGCTCGACCAGAGCGACGCATCAGGGCCCGCTACGGTGATGTCATCTGGCCTCGTTCCCATCTCATCAATCACGGGCTGGAGCCGATGACTAACCGCCTGCCAAGCATCGAACTCAAGACCCTCGACGGGGGCACGATGAATCTTCCAGAGGATTCTGAGGGCAAGTTGACGCTGCTCGTGTTTGTCGAGCCACCTGCCGATCCGAAGGCACGATTCCCTCAAACAATCGGCGGGGCGATTGATGAAAGAAGCAAAAAGAACCGCCCGGGCGTGATGCAATGGGCCATCGAGAGAGGCGACCTTCACATCCACAAAGAGGTCAGGGTGATCGCAGCTTTTCTGAGCGACGACGCGGAACGGGTCAAGGCGCTGATGAAAGAATACAAGTGGCCCTGTCAGGCGGCCCTGGTTCCCAGCGGTCTGGGCAACCCGCTGGTCAGCCAACTGGGCATCCTTTCCGCGGATCGTATCCCCAACATCTTTCTGCTCCGCCGCGACGGCACAGTCGCCTGGTCGATTTCTGGATTCAATTGCAAACGCGATTTCGGTTATCCGTTCGCCATCCTTCTCGCCATGAAAGTCCACATCGAAGTGTGCGACACCGAGCTCGCTTACAAGGCCCTGGCAAAGGGCGATTTTCAGGAAGCCGCGAGCATTTTCTCCGGCCCCTTCCTTCCCGTAAAGGACGAACGCTACCGCTGGGCCGGCCCCCGATTTCACGGCCGCGCTCTGGCAAACATGGGACTGAAGAAATGGGACGCCGCCCTGGCCGATATCGATACGGCCATCGCCGCACACCAGAAAGGCTTCCGTCACGCAAAGCTGCAGCCCTGTCAAAGCATGGTGGAGATGCAACTCACGAAGGCCACCATCCTCGAGAAGCTCGGCCGGACGGAGGAAGCCAGAGCAACTCGTGAATACGCCGCCACACCAACCGCGCAGTATCCTGAGACCCTCTACGATCTGTTTCACGCACGATTAAGAGAGTTAAATATCAAGGAAAGGAAGTGAAGGACATGAAGAGACAAACAACCACAAGCATGTTGTGGCTATTAGTGACACTCGTGATCGGCATAGTCCCCGCTTCGGCTCGCGGCAATAAGCCAGAAACGCCACTCACCGCCCAGGGCGAAAAACTCCTCGCGACCTACACCGAAATGCTGGACGCGCTGAAGAAAGAGATCGCCGCGGCCGCGCCGGCTATCGATGCGCAGAAGAAGGCTGCGTTCCTCGCGGCTCACGCGGCGGTTACGGCAGTGCCCGACCGACCGAATCCGAAGGGTCTCAGGAACGCGCCACCCCCGATACGCCCCCAGTTACGCCCTGTTCAAAGAGGCCCAGGACAATGCATTGGCTGTCGCAAGATCCATTCTGCCGGATGTGGATGCTTTTCTGGTGAGCGACAAAACGCATGCCCAACTGGTCAAGTGCGCACTTCTCGCTCATGCCACACCCCGCGGGCTCGCGGCTTTCGCGCAACAGGGAAAAGAGCACGGAACCCTCATTGATACGCTTCTCAATGATGAGGCGCTGATCAAGCAGATTATGGAAATCGGCGGTGCCTATGAAGGCAAATACGGCCAGTCCATGCAAAACTATGCGGCCATTCAGAAGGCAAGCAAACGCTCCCACGACGGCTTCTTTCAGCGGCTGGCACTCGGCAGCGCCATGGAGCATCCCGACGGCAACATCAGAAAAGAAGGTAAGGCCGCCGCTGACGTGATGGTGGAGATGTACCTGAATTATGAGAAGGCCTATCTCAACGGTGAGTTGGATGAGGCTTTCGATACCTACAGCGATTGGGAGTACCGCTTCATCTTCCCCCATCGCTCCGTGGAAGAGGCGACGTGGTTACGGCAAACGATGCGCAACTACCGCCCGGATCACATCTTCATGAAGGACTACAAGTGGCGCTATTGTCGAATCGTAAAGACCGACATTCCCTACACCAGCAGCGTCAAGAGGCCGGTGAGACCGGATTTGGGGCTGTCTAAAATGCAGGATTATTTCCTTGAAGGTGGGATCTGCGGCCACCGAGCGTTTGTGGGCAAACTCTCAACAGCCGCCTTTGGAATCCCCACCCGCGGCGCCCGGCAGACCGGCCATGCCGCCATGAGCCACTGGACACCGGAGGGATGGACAACGGTTCTCGGCGCTCACTGGACTTTTAACCGGTGGCGCGGCCGCTGCGGCCCGGACTTCGTGCTGGAGACGCAGGCCCGTGAAAATGCGAAGGACTACCTGAAAGTGCTGCGCTCACAATGGCTGGGCGATGCGCTTGGCGAGGCGAAGGTGAACGGCATGGCTTACGGTACCGGCGGCGGCTTCTGGCATGCACTCGCGTTTTACCGGAAGCTGGCGATTGTGGAAGACGCCAGAATCGTCGCGCTTGGCCCCACCGGCGAAGAGCTCGGCGAGTCCAACGTCGAAGCAACCGCCGAGAAGATTCCGCAAGTCGAATTGACCGAAGCCGACAAGACGATCGTGATCGGTAAAGACGGCGTTGTCACCATCCCGGTAGCTGCCTGCTCCAACCCCAAGAGCACTGAAAAGGTACGGTTCATGAAAAGTATCGATGGCGGCATACAAGTGCACTACAGCCTCGCGGGCAAGCGGCCCGAGCTGCTCCGCTACACCCTCCAGTCCCCGTCCACCGGAAAGTATAAGCTGACCGCCAAGGCCGTGACCGTGACCGTGGACAGGAGCTTCCTGCTCCGACTGAACAGAAGAACGCTGGTCGATATCCCGCTGCCCTACACCCGCGGCATGTGGGAGCAAACCAAGCCAGTCACCATCGCTTTGAAGGAAGGAAGAAACACCCTCCAAATCACCATCAAAGCCCCCAACAAAGGCCTGACCATCAAGAGTTTTACTCTGACGCCTGTGAGTAAATAGACACACCAACGCAACGCTGCCAAAGAAATGGAATTCGGCAGGAAAGGCGCAATTGTCGTCGCACTATGCAAGGTCATCGTCGGCATGGACGATGTCGTCTACGAAATGATGATCGCTATCTTAGCGGCACCAGCGTGAATCTGATCTTCAAGCCACACGGCGACCCGGTAAAGAAGAAATGAACAAGCCGGGCAGTTCCCGCTCATGTTCCCAACAGATTCAGCGATGTCACCTGTGACCCCTCGCCGAGAGGATCGGCGGTCCACAGAAGCCTGTGAACAAGCGGTGACGGACGAAGAGTGATGCAGTATCAAGATCTTTTATACGTCCGCGTCTCGTTCGGAGGACCTGACGGACGCGATGCTCTGCCGCAAAGGCTGGTCATTCAGTTTGGCATCCAGAGTCTGGGTCTCGTTTGCGGAGAATGGTGGACTGATGCAATGGCCTCATGCGTCTCTCGACATAATTCCAGGTTTCACAAAACGATTAAGCGTCACAGCCGAATCCTGCAGGCTTGGCAGACTTCATTCACTGCCCTCCGCCAAGACCTCCTTTCCTTTCATCACAACAACGGTCGCCTTTGATTTCGTAGTAAAAGACTCAGTTTCCACAGGTCCCACGGCGAGCCAGCAGGAGCGTCCACCGCTCAGGGGAACTTTGACCGCGGTGGCATCGTTGTTGTCCACTGCGACTTCAATTTCCGTCGCCAGCTTTGAAGGATTGCGCGTCGGATCGTGGGGCAGCAGGACGCTGGTGATGGTGACCGCGTCGCCCTTTTTGGGAGTCCCGCGCCAATGGTACCTGACGCGGTAGGGCACAGGATTGGTTTTATCCTCCGGCAGGCGATCGAAGACCTGGAAAATAGATCATCAGGTCCCGACCAGGATTGGACCACCGAGTGTAGATCGGCATGTTGGGGCCGATGCCCTTCACCACGATCCAGTCGCCGACATAGCCGTTCACCCAGTTGGTGCCGATCTCCGGGCCCAGCACGCCCATGTTGTAGACCGGGCCGGCCCGGGCGCGGAAAGATCGGTGAAACTGCAATGTATCACGGATGAGCACCGCTCCAGGTTTGGCAAAGACGACCGTTCGGGTCAGGTCGACTGGATAGGTTTTATAGTTTTGGACTTTTACTTTTGCATAGGCGAGGGGGCCGTTGTCTGCCTTTTTGAGCACGGTGATGCGCTCGGGTTCATCCAACAGCGGGATGCCTTCGTAGTCTTCGAGCCAGACGGTGTTGTGGTCCTCCGTCTCCCGTTCCATGTAGCCCTGATCCATCAGCAGCGTCGCGCCTCGATCGACCATTGCGACGATAGCCGGGGCCACTCCCGGGGAGTGCCCAGCCGGAGGTTCCAGATCGAGCATCATGGCCAGGCTGTCCGGCCTGTCGTCTGACCGGAACATCAGCTTGGATGGGATACGGCCCGGCTGAAGGATGAACGACTGGTTGTGTTTCTTCTTGAATTCCGGGCCGGACATTTTGAAGTTCTGCCGGTCGAGAACCTTCACATCCTCTTTCGGCGCGATCGGCTGAATTCTCTCATTGGCGAACAGATAGGCCAGCATCAGCGACCTCGCCGCATTCTCGCCGGTATAGCCCCAACTGAAGATATCCTCGATGCGCCGATTGCCGTACTGATACAGCCGATGCGCTGCCCAGCGAAAACGCCCGTCGCCGGATGCCCTTGCGCCGAGCTCGAAGATGGCGATCCAATGGCCCCACTCCACGTTCCAGCCGGTCGTATCGCCGTAATGCGGGAGCGTGCCGACCGGAAGCACCTGCAGCATGAAGCGCCTCAGCAGCTTCTGAATGCCCTGGTCGGCGAAGACTTTTTCAGACTCGCCGCGCAGCTCGGCCCAGTCGATGAAGTAGAGAAGCCAGAGCGCGTTGTAGTTGCCCGAATTCTCGTCTGTGTCTTTGAACTGCCAGAACTCATCCCAGATTCGATTGATATAGGCTTGCCATTTTTCCCTGTCCGGCGCGTCAGGTACGTAATGCAGAAGAATCTGACCTCGCAGTGCCATTCCGAAGGGCCGATTGAAGTTTCCGTGCTCCACTCTTTCGGGAAAGCTGGGCATGCAGCCGAGCAGGATTTCCCGCAACTGTGCTCTCGTTTTATCCGTGAAGGCTTTGCTCCCTTTCAGCCAGGACCAGATCCTGTTGATCGTGTTGGGTGAGTGATAGTTCGGAGCGACATTTCTTTCCTTTTCCGGATCGCCATGCTCAAGCAACCAGTGCGCCTGATTGATAAATGCAATTGCATGCCTTGCCGATTCTTCTCTGCGGGTCACGCGAAAATCGAACGCGAAGTAGCGGGCCTGGTGAAGATTTGCCTGAAGATTGGGATACGGCTGAGGCAGCTTCAGCCAGGCGAGATTGGATGTGGCGCGTTTGTTGAAAAAGAGATTCACCACCTCCAGATAATCATTCCGAGTTGTCTTTTCATAACGCGGAAGCTTCTGCGTTTTGCGCGAAGCCCGTTTCTCATCGACAGTCACAAATCGATTCAGGTACGCCTGGCTGCCCTTTGTCGGGGACCTGGCTGACAGCTCGGCAGGGATGAACTCCTTCTCGATCGAATATCTGTTTTTGTCCTGGGAAAAGGAAAGCACGAGACGGCATTTACGTTTTCTGTCCGCGGGCAATCGGAATGAGGTCTCGACCGTCGTGGTCGTGCCGGCATTCACTTCGCGGCCGAGCGGCACTTCGTCGACGGTCTTTCCGGTCCCGTCGGCGACGTGCAGCTTCTCGAGCTTCGCCGCTCTCGCGGCATCGACCTGCGCTCGCACTTCGCCCCGCCCTTTTGTGCTCTCCGCCGTGAGATGAAAGCTTGCACCGAGGCCGGAATCCTTGACGCCCAGCCGCATCTTGGCCCAGTAGCGGCCGTCATCGCTGCCGTGCGGATTCCACATCCAGATGAGTTGGCCCCATTTGCTCTTTGGATCAGGGTCGTTATCCACGAGCACGATGGCGAATCGCACTGCATCGCTGGCCCTCACATCATACCCCATCGCCGCCCAGGGAATCGCCGCCTCGACCTGCCAGCCACCTTCAGTCACACGCCCAATGCTGTTGCAGCCTGAAGGAAGGAATTTATTGCGTGTCTTCTCAGTCGTGAGAGAGACGCCGAAAAACGGATAGGTCAGCGGCTTGAAAGTCGCCTTGTCCCGGAAGCGCCCTGTATCGCGGCCTTCGGCCGTCGATCGGAAATAGAGCTGGAGTGAGTCACACCACCACGGCTTGGAGGTCTTGGCTGTTGCCGCCACGGCTGCGTCGGCAGTAACGTCTGCCGAAAAGTAGAAATTGCTGGCATCCCAGGCCACTCGAAAGCTGGCGCTGCAGTCAGCGTCGCTGTCGATCTTCGGATCGACTTTGCCTACCTCTTTCGCAACTGCCAGATTTATTTCGGTTTCCGGAATCCCGGCCCATTCGTCCAGCTTGCCATCGATCGCTATCGGCCGAGATATCCCCGTACAAACAAGCTGGCGGTCGAACGGACGTTCAGTGAATTGGACAATCTCCGCCTGCACGGGCAAGGCAAGCGCAACCAGCGACAGGATATTCATAAGATCGATCTCTATGAGGTTTTGTCTCGAATGCTGAATCGTAGGATGGGCTGCCTTCCCGTCAAAGACCCGGCTGGCAGCAGCTTCCTTCCAAAGAATCCATCTGGCCATTCTCCGCCCACAACATCGTACACCAAGGCAACGCGAGACTGGCTTGATCCGCCAAGCTTTGAAGCGCCCGACGTCGAACGTTCTCCCTTGATGGCCAGCTTCGGATGCGCATCCGCGTAGGCTATCAGGATGTCGATGGCCTTATCGGCATATCCCACGTTGCCGGTCAGCAGCCACGCTTTCGCAAGGTCTTGCATGTTCTTTGCACGGCGACTGTGGTAACGCCGAATCCAGGCCTTGTTGAGGAAATCGTTGTCCACGAATTCCTGCTTACACTTCGGGCAATGGTGGTGGTTGAACGACACCGGAGTTTTCGGCTCGAGCCAGCGGCTGCACTTTCGGCAGCGATAGCCCTGGTCGTGTCCCGGCGGTCCATCGAGCGGCACGGGCCAATCATATTTCATCGCCCCGTCAGCCCGGCGAATAATGCCCATCTTCCAGGATGCGACCGAAGGAAAGTACTTCGCCTTGGCCGCGACCTCCGCCTGGAACGCCGGCGGGGTCCAGTGCTTCTGATTAAAGAGGGGCACACTCGCCCACATCGGCCATCGACGATAACCCATCAATGGAATGACATCCGAATCGGCCACGCCCGGAATCGAAACCCTCGGGATCAGCGGCTCGGAATACAACGGCGCCAGCGACATCGCTTTCTTCGTGCTGATGAACATCCGAACAGGCACCGTCTTCGCCTCGCCCGCGCTCAGTTCAGACTTTTTATCCGGAGCGGCGGCCTCGAAATACTTGAGCGTCTTCGCCGAATCGATCTCCAGTTCGACGGTCTGTTTCTGATCCGTGTTGTTCCTGATCCGGAGCGGGTAGGTGTAGGAGATCTCGCCCTTGTCCTCATTGATCTCCGCACCCAAGATATCGAAGTCGACAGAGACCAAGCGCTTCACAAGCCGGAAGTTTCGAATGTGCGCCTTGCGCCAGAGCGGCTCGCCCGGATAACCGAGGAGGCGCCGGTAGAGCCGGATATGAAACTGGCCATCCTTGCTCGCATCAGGGCTTAGCCGGCGAAAGACGCCATCATCATCGAGATGCAGATCGAATCGTCCTGACGACCACACACCGGTCGGCGCCCTAAATTTCAAATACCAGCCGCTGCTCTGCCGCGATACAGGATGCCCCAACATCACCGCGTTAATGCCGACCTGGGAAACAAGCGGTTTCAGATCGAATCGGATTTCATCGTAATCTCTGACGTTGATTCCAAGCTTCTTGAAATCAAGAACGAGTGTCTGCCTGGAGCCGTCATTCAGATGCCATTCGTATTCAGCAGGCGCGATTTTCCTGATCCGGAGTTTGGCATTCGCCTCATGCTTAAGGAGATCGAGCTGAACAGAATGAGGCGCGGCAGAGGTCGAACAGAGAAAGGCGATTAGATTGAATAACATTGGAATGGCGTATAGCAGGCGCGATTACAGGTCTCGTCTCTGTATAGGTGTCGTTATCGGCGATGGCAACTGCAGGCTGAGAAGCTCACGGCCATCAGTCTTTCCGCACGAGATCTCTGAACATGTCAGGTTCCTCCAAATCCAATTCAACGACCGACACGGTATCGACCCACAACGAGGCACCGCCCTTCCACCGCACTCTGAAATCGACCCAGTTTCCGGGCGGCCAGGGGAAGTCGAGCGCGAATTCCTGATATTCGTTCTTCTTGCGAAAGTCCGATGGCGTCAGAACCCGGATGGCAAGCGTGCTGTTGACGAATCCCTCGGAATTCACATCCAACTGCGCCACAGATTCCGCCCCTTCGGTGGCGTCAGTCTTGAGCCTGAACAGAACCCTGTATACACCGGCCGGAATGTCCTTCCTGTAGAACCCGCCGCAGGGATAAAGACCTTCAGGATGAATCCCAGCACGCGCAATTACCGCTCGGCCATTGGCCGCATCTTCATCGGAAACGACCGAAAACTTCGAGTTGTGCTTCTTCACCTTGAAGATGCTCCACTTCCAGGCACGCCCCTCACCTTCTCTGGTCTGCCAGGGCCTGAAGCGGACATCATCAACCCAGATAGAGGTGGGTACCGTTCCGTCTTTGTGCGCGCTCAGGTGAATATTGACGATTGCGTAAACTGCATTCTGAGGAGCCCGCAACAGGCGAATCATTCGCCCCCACGGTTGCGTCTGATAGGGCGCGCCCGGCCCTGCGTGGCCCAGAGACCTTTGATTTCCATCGTACCAATAGATGTGCACGAAAGAATTCACGCCCTGGTATCCCGTGCCGTCGCTGAAACCTTTGCCGCGATACAGCATCGAAAACAGGTATCGACCGTTCGGTGTGACTTCAATCTTCTTGGATACGGCACTGGCCCGGCCAGGTCCGGTGACGTCCATTCGCAGACTGCGTTTGCCGTGTCGCAGTACTTTCTCGTCCATCAGGCAACGCGCTTTGCCTGACTCGCTCGTATCCACTTCGGCACTCCAATCTTGCGGAGTGCCCGTAGGATCAAGTTTTTCAAAACTGCCGTTCGACAGGAGACCGGATTCAGAAGCCGAGAGTCCCAGACAGATGAAGGCGACAAGCATGACGAACAGAGCGTTTGTCAATGGGACAGAAGTGATAACCATTCGAGCATGCCTGAGGGTTCAGAGATTGTCTAACGTTGGCACCGGCCTGTTTCTGTATCTGTTCTGATTGGGCGCAAGCAGTGTTACAGAGGCCCACTTTGAATACAGACGTCCTTACACAACTACAATACCCCTTCCATCACTCCGCTCTTTACACCCACCACCCTCCTATCCGTCTGTAACAACCTGTCCCCAACTTTTGCCACTCAGGGGTGTTTTGGTATAGTGCCGCGCTTCGATGAGGACGGGACGAGACCTCATTTGTGCACAGATTCTTGATTCGCGGATGCAAAGGTTGCTTCTGAAGGAATTCACGCGTTTGTCAGATGCAGTCTTTGCCCAGACAGGCGGGATGCCTGTACGATCGATTGCCGTGTGGGCTGGAAGCCTGCACTATCAAGAGGGGCCGTTTCACCAGCCAACTCAAATCTAAACCTACCATCACAGGAGCTGTCATGCGGGCTTCCAGAATGACGTACCTTGCAGGAGCTTTGTCGCTTCTTGTTTCTACCACCTTTGCCGACCTCTTGACCGATGCTGTCGCGCTCTCGAAAGTGGGCGACCATAAAGCTGCGACGGCTAAGCTCACCGAGTTCGTCAAGAAGGCAAAGGGGCAGAAATTCATCGACGCGCAGTTCATGCTGGCTGACATGTACCTGGCTCAGGGCAGCATTCTGGAGGCGGCGACTGCCTACGAGGCTGTCGTTAATGCCAGTCCCGCGACCGCCATTGTTATCAAGGCGCGCACCGGAATCGCGCAGACTCTCGAAGCTCGCGGGGAATTCACCCGCGCGGTGGCTCAATACAAAGAGCTCGTTCGGAAGTTCCGGACCAAAGCGGATATGCACGGCACCTGGCTGCATGTAGCCAAGCTGTTCCGTCATACGCTGGGTAAATACAAAGAGGCCGAAAAGGAGTTGACTACGCTGCTCGTCCGGTATGAGAAACACGCCAACAACGGCGACGCGATCTGGGAACTCGCCGGGCTCTACCACCGCAATCTGCGCAACATCCGGAAAGCACAGGGGGTCTACGTTCGCCTGTATACGGATTATCCAAAGCACGGGAGAGCACCGAAAGCTATGGTGCAGTCGGCCTATCTGCTCGAAGACGGCGGCATCCGTGACTGGGCAAAGGCGATTACTGAATACAAGAAGTATGTGACCACGTTCCCAAAGGCGGATGATGTCTACGACCGCCTGGCACGCATCGCTTATCTGAATCGTGATCGCCTCGGACAGCACCAGAATGCCATCGATTACTACGACAAGGCATTTGCAGCGAAACCGAATCCAAAGATTCTGTGGGAGAAGGCCACCGCGGCCGAGCGCACCGGCAAGAACGACATCAAGCGTGCGGCTTACACCCAGATTGTGCAGAAGTTCCCGGAGACCTCCGAAGGCCACAAGGCTCTACGCGGCCTCGCCAGCATCCTGTGGGCGGAGGGCAAAAAGAATGAATGCATCGCGGCGACGAAGAAGATTGTTGCCAAATATCCCAAGAGCCCTGACGACCTCTACAACCTCGCAAACCAGCTCCGCGACTCGGGACGCTGGGACGAAGGCGCGGCCACTTACGATCAACTCGTCCAGAAGTTTTCGACCTGGAACGCCAACTACATCTATACCTATAAGGCGAACGTCTACCTGAATCGCCACGACAACGCGGTCGCCCGCAAGGCCACCGCTGAAGCCAAGGCTGCACTCGCCAAGGCTGTCGAGACGTTGCAGCCGGTCTTCACGAAATACAAGGGCCACACGGACCCGACCGTCCGCGCGCTCTGGATGCTGGCCTACGACATCTACTATCAGCGAGCCAAAGATTACGACAACGCCATCGCCAACTTTCAGAAGATCATCGGGGAACATTACAACTACCAGCACTGGGCAAATAAGGATTACTCCATTCGCTGGCTGGCCGAGAGCCATCTTGCCAAATCCAAAAGCCTCGACGGCGCGGCTCAATTCGTTTCCCAGTCGCTCAAGAAGGATCCCTGGAGCGGCAACCTGCGTCACGGCATCGCTTACCTGATGTCCCGCTACAATTCACTCAGCGAGTACACCAAGTCAGTCGCGCTTGCCAAACAGGTGCTCGACATCCGTCAGATGGATTGGGGCGAAGCCTGGACCCTCTACTACCTCGGCCATGCCTACCGCGGGCTGTCGCTCAAGGCGCCCAAAAACCAGGTCGCCGAGCTACACCGCAAGCAGCTCGAAGCATACGCGCAACTCCACCGCTACTCCCAGCACAAATCCTACCGCAGCATGCGCAACTACATCAACGACGTGCGCAAGAAGATCGTCAAGCCGCTGCTCCGTGAGCAGTCCATTCACGTAGACCGCATGGCCAAAATGGTGTTCAAGCGTGACGAAAAGGGCGAGAGCGACGAGACCTGGGCCACGGCCGCGCTCAAAGACTGGAAGCCCATCGAAACGGGTAAGGACTGGGGCGGTTTCGACGGCGTCGGCTGGTACGCGGCCGAGATCGATGCCGTGGGGGAGCAGGGCGAATACGTGGCCGTCTTCTCGAACGTCGATGATCAGATGTGGCTCTACGTCGACGGCAAACTCGCCGGCAGCCACTCCGGCAAAAACAAGGCGTTCAAGCTGCGTTTCAACACCGAAAAAACTGAAGGCAAGATTCGCATCGCGGTCAAAGTGAAGGACAGCGGTTCAACCGGCGGCATTGCCGGATCGTTCATCATTGAAAAGCCGCGCGCCATTGGGAAGCAGGAGCTGCTGAATACCGCGCTCGCCAACCAGGCGATGGCTCAATTCGCCGACGCGATCAAACACTACAACGACTGGCTCAAAGACATCCCGGCCGGCAATGCAGAGCGCGACGTGGCCATTCGTTACATGAACTGGATCGATGCCTACAACAAGGACATCGAAAAGCTCACCACCCGCAAGCCGGCGAAGCCGACGGAGGATTACTACCTCAACCTGGCGGCCGTTTATGCGGGCAAACGGGATTACGCCAAGGCCGAAGCCACCTACAAGGAAGCAGTCGAGAAGGGCCCCAACAGTTGGAACACCCTACGTGCGCTCGCCCGTTATTACGAAGGCAGCAAGACCAAAAACTACCAGCTCATGAACGGCATGTACAAGCGGCTTATCGCCGCGATGAAGGGCTCGCCCGCCGCGAATCGCTGGAAGAGCCATCACGTGTACGTAGTCAACGACGTCTGGCGCAACTATGGCGTGGCCCGCGAGCTTATCGCTCAGTATCAGTCCGAGCAGCCCCCAAAAGGCTGGTGGATGCGCAGATACGCTGATCACCTCTACAGCTATTCCAAGCAGGACTACATGAAGGCGATGGGGCTCTACCAGCGCTGGATGATGGCCAACGACGGCCTCGATCCTTCGCACCTCGGCAGCTACCTCTGGAACTGCCTCAACAATCTTGGCAATCACAACGCGGCATTCGCGTTCACCAATATGTGGCTTGGAAAGTTCCGCGGTCATCCCAGCACTCCGGACATGCTTTACCGCCAGGCGATGACCAAGTGGAACATGGGGAAGGAAAACGAAGCCGCCCGCGCCCAGGCCATCGCCGCCTTCAAAAAACTTCAGGCTGGCCACCCCCACGCCACCGCCAGTTACAACGCGGCTTATCACGCTATCCAGTCTTACACCCCGCCGCATTTCGTGCCCACGGCCGAAGCCATCGCAATGACCGAGACCTGGATCAAGGCCAATCCAAAACACGGTTACTCCGCGCAGCTCCTCTGGTATCTGGGCAACCGGATGGAACGTGAAAAGGAATACGGGTTTGTAAAGGCCCTGGAGGTCTATCGCCGTGTCTGGAAAGACTTCCGTTTCAAGTGGGCCGAAAACCTCTACGCCTACGACAAGATCGTCAACTACCACTGGAGCCGCCGCGAATACGATCAGGCATACGTCATCTACAAAGAGGCGCTGGATCACTTCAAGAACAACAGTGACAGCCGCGTCAAGAACGCCTACCACCGTCTGGCCACGCAGCACAGCAGCTTTGTCAACTTTACCGCCACGCCGAGCTCGACGAGTAAACAGTTCCTCGCTTCACGCCTGCAGGACGGCCAGACCAATGGAAACAACGGGCACCCGAGCTACTCGTGGGTATCGGAGGAAGGCGAAGGCGAACACTTCATCGAGCTTGCCATGAAGAAGCCGGAAGAGATTCGCCGCATTCAGATCTTCTGGGCCGGCGCTCAGCTCCTTCCGCAGGCCATCAAGCTGCAGTATCACAATGGTAAGGCTTACGTGGACATTCCGGGCTTTCAGAAGTTTCAGCCGATCCAGGAACTGACAAGCACGTGGGTCGTAGCGCCTGTCAAGACCGGCAAGATACGGATCCTTCAAAAGGCCGCGGGAGGCCCCAAGCAGCGTGCAAACGCCATGATGGCCGCAGAGGTCCGCCTGGCCCGCTCCATCAGCGACGCGGACTACGAAGCGCTCGACAAGCTTTACGGACAGTACCTCCGCTACTATCGGGGGCACAGCGAGACCTTCAGCATTGGCGTCAGGCTCTGCAATTACCGGTCGTGGCGCGGCGAATACATGACGTCAAACATCCAGCTTCAGAAGCTGCTTTACGCGATGCCGCGCAATCATTCGACCTTCTGGGATTACGCGAAGGGCGAAGCGCAGAAGCGCATGGATCAGGAACGCTACGGCGAGGCCGCGGCCATCTTCCGCACGATGCTGTCCATCCATCGCCGGATCGATTCCAAGCGGCGCAGCGATGCGGAGCGCATCATGGGCCAGGCCCTCAACAAGTCCGGCGAGGCATTCGCCAACATCGATCCCAACAAACCCGAAGCCGGCCTGCTCTGGGGCAACGTTTTCGCACGCAGCGGCGAGCCAGATCTCGCCTGGGAGCGTTACCAGCAGAATCAGGAGCTCTATTTCGATCATCAGCACAAGCTGTCGTTTGAGTTCATCGACCTCATCATTCGTGGGCTTCTTACGCAGAAGGAAACCGGCGAGGCGATCAAGGTCTGTCGTCACTTCCTCATCAAGCGCAAGGACGACAAGCACGTCAGCAACTCTGAGCGGGCCCGCATCCAGCTCCTCGTCGGCGATGCCTACTTCCGTGAAGAAAGCTTCGAAATCGCCCGGGAGGAGTACAACACCGTCCTCACGCTGCCGGAATACAAGGACCTGCCGGAGCACGTCTCGGCCCGCTTCAAGGTCGCACAGACCCTGATGTCGCAAAAGATTTTTGCGAAGGCCGAGGAGATTTTTGAAGACCTCGCCACCAGCCCGGATGAAGACACCATGTCCCGTGCGCACTTGATGCTCGGCATTCTTTTCCATGCCCAGGGCGAGACGAAGAAGGCAGAAGCGAAGTTCAAGGAAGTGCTCGCCTTCATGCCCAAGAATGAAACCGCGGATGAAATCATTTACCGGCTTGGCACTGTCTACCAGGAACGCCGCAAATACAAGGAAGCGCTCGAAGCGCTGCGCCTCATCGGCGCGTGGTCGGGCGAAAGCAAGCGGCTGGTCGAGCCCGGACGTTCTCTTCGAATCCGGCTGAGCGATCGTGACCTCACCATCGCCCGCGGCTCTTCCGAAGTGCCGGTTATCGTGACCACCTCCAGCGGCGATGAAGAGCGCATCCTGCTCGGCAAGTCCGATATCGGCAAGGGCCTTTTCGTTGCCCAGATCGATACCGAGCTCGGTGTGCCCGCGAAAAGGGATCGCAAACTTCAGATTATGGGCAATGACACCATTACCTATAAGTACGACCCGCAGTGGGCAAAGGATTTCAAGGTCGTCGACGACCCCGACGCGCCGCCGCCAGTCATCACCGTTGCGGGCGACGCCATTCTGATCGCCTCCGCCACTGAGATTAAGGAAGAAGAGGAATCGGACCTGCCGGTCATCGATGACGTGGAGGAAGAAAAGCGCGACGCCACCCGTCTCTTCCGCGACGAAACGCAGCTCAAACCGGGCAACCTCGTTTACATCAAGGTCACCGATCCCGATCTCGACATCACCAACGCAAAGGACACCGCCACCGTCGTGGTCGAAGCCACCAGTGGCGACCAGGTCGAATTGAAGCTCCAGGAAACCGGCGAGCACACTGGTATCTTCATGGGCAGCGTGCCCACGGGTAATCGGCCCCCCGATGCGCTCGCATCCGATAACAGCGAAGGCAGTGAGGCCCGCTATGCGATCGACGGCACCAACAAGGCCGGCAATGCCTGGGTCGGTTCGCTCGATAATCGTCCGCCCAAATGGATCAGCGTAGACCTCAAGGAAGTCCACCCGATTTCCAAGTACGAATGGAACCGAGGCGAGGGCTACGACCCCAAGGAAGACCGCGCCCCGCTCCGCTACATCCTCGAAGGCTCGAAGGACAGGAAGACCTGGTTCCCCGTCGCCTTCTATCCCGAGAATCAGGCCCCGCTCATCAGGGGCGCCATCGGTATCTGGGATCCGGACGGCTCAGGAGGCTACAAAAGCCGCCCGACCGCCATGCTCGAAGGAAACGGCAACCTCGGCAATCGCTGGGTCGGCCAGCCTGAGCTCGGCCAGTGGATCGTTGATATCGATCTCGGCCGCGTCACCCAGATTGGCAAGACCATTTTGCGTCCGCAGAACACCACCAACGAGGTCCGCCAGTTTGACGTGTACGTCGAGAAGACGCCGGGCAAATACCCGGGCAAACTTCGAGACCTGGATACGTGGGTTTCCGTTTTCAGTTCACCGAGCCTGGCCAGTGCGCAGGCCGTCACCGCCAATTACACGGTGCCGAAAGAGCCCAAGAAGGGCGATCGCAAAGAGCCCGTCAAAGGCCGATACATTCGCCTCGTGATTAATGAAACCTTTGGCACCTTCCCCGAAATCGGCGAATTCGAGATCTACCCCACGTTCACCTTCAAGGCCGACATTCCGAAAGAGGGCATCAGGGGTACGTTCACCTTTGATGAACCCTTCGCTACCCGGCACGTGCGGATGACCATCCACGAATTCCGTACCGACGCACCCGCCATCGCGCACATCGGTATATACGACAAAGACGGCAAGAAGCTCGTGCCCAACGAAGGCTCGAAGATCCACGAACTTGCCACAAACAGCATACTCGAGCTCAGCCCGGGCGACGAGGTCACAGTGAATTACCGTGACGAGAAGAACATCCACCCTGGCGAACCCCGCACCTACCGGGAAAGCCTTGCGGCCACCTACTTCAATGGCTTTGTGCGCACCATCGTGCACGACTTTATTGAAGACCAGTCCGGAAACCGAAAGCAGATTGATTACATGGTCCGCCGTATTCGGCCGGGCGACCGCTTCATCGTCGAGATTGTTGAATTCGACGAAGACAAGACCGACGGCATCGACGAGATTCCGTTCCTCGTCACCACTGCCAACGGCAAAAAGATGAAGTATGTAGCCCGCGAGACCGATCCTTACTCGGGCATCTTCACCAAGGAGATTGATACCTCCATCGATGGCGAACCCAAAACGCTCCAGGTGGAAGAAGTGGACTCCATTACCATCGAATACATGGACAACGAAAACACCGACCCCGGCCACAAAGCGGAACGAGGCACAAACATCTACACCTCAACGCCGACCGACGGGAAAGTGCGCCTCATCTCCAACATCAAGCGCAAGGTCACACCGGGCGACGACACTGAATCTACCAAGCTCGTCGCCATTGAAAAGGACATGGAAATCGAAGTCCTCGATCCCGACGCTGCGCTTCACAGTGGCAACGTGGTCAAGGTCAAGCTCACCACCACCAACGGCGCAGAATCCATCATCGAATGCAAAATTGGAGACATCAGCAACAGCTACAGAACCTACCGCGGATTTCAGACCGCTCTCAGTGACAGCCTCGAGCTCGGGCGTTTCCGCGGCAGTATCCGCGTCGTCCTGGGAGACAAAGGTTCGCCGTCCACTCGCGTCCAGGTACAGCAGCTCGGAGACGGCGAATTCTCATCAGCGGGCAGTCGCAGCCGCAGCCGCAGCAGTCGCAGCCGCAAGAAGACGGACGCGCCGACTATTGACGTACTGAATGTCATGGGCGGAGACGTCATTACGGCTCAGTACATGGACGAAGTCACCCCGGACAACCCTCTCGCTACCGAGCGCTACGACAGCGCCCGTATCATTTCCGACGCGGAATTCGGAATCTACGATGACGAATACGAAGCCGAGCTCGAACTGGCCCACGTCGGCGAGAAGCTTCACCTGCAGGTCCTCGACCCTGATATGGATATCTCCGAAGAGCGGGACGCGGTCATCATCAAGGTCGAATCCACCTTCGACGATGGCACGTCCGACAACCTTGACGTCCGCCTCGTCGAGAGCCTCTCGCACAGCGGCATCTTCGCCGGTTCCGTCATGATCAAACACTCTGCAAAAGGTGATTCGGAAAACGCCGAGCTCGAAGCCAACTTCGGAAACACCGTCAGCGCGGTCTACTACGACAAATACAACACCAAGACAGCCGACTCGGAAATTTTGCAGTCACAGGTCAGCGTTGTCACCGGCACAGACGGCGAGATGATGGCCTTCAGCCGCTCCTTCCCCGATGACGAGCTTGCGGTCGAGACGCAGTTCCGCGTCGGTGAATGCTATTACTACCTGGGCAAGAACCACGTCGAGCTGAAACAGTCAGAGACCGGCCTCAAGGAGCTGGCCGAGGGCCAGGAGATCCTCACCGAGCTCGTCACCCACCATCCCGAATCCGATTGGATCGACCAGATCGGCTACCTTCTCGGAAACATCACCCAGGAGCAGGGCAAATACGACGACGCCGTCCTTGTGTACCGCCGTATCACTCGCGATTACTCGGAGAGCATCATCGCGGCGGACGCGCAATACAAGACAGCCCTGTGCTACGAAAAGAAGGGCGAATTCGATCAGGCATGCGAAGAGTACGTCCGCCTCGCCTACAAATACCCGGACAACGCGCTCGTCGCCGACTCTATGATTCGCATCGGCCTCTACTACTTCAACAAAAAGATTTACCAGACCGCGCTTGGCGTCTTCGGCCGCTTCATCGAAAAATTCCCCGACCACGGGAGCGTCCAGAAGGTCGCCTTCAAGATGGGCCTGAGCTACATCCTCGCCGAGCGCTTCGCGGAAGGCGGCGAACATTTCAAAGGCTTCGTGGAGAAGTTCCCCGAGAGCGAGCTCAAACCCGCTGCCCTGTACTGGGCCGGCGATTCCTTCCTCAAAGCAAACGACGCGCTCAGGAGCTACCAGATGTTCAAACGCTGCATCTGGGATTACCCCGAAAGCAAGTGGGCCAAATTCGCAAGAGGAAGGCTGACGGCGCCGATCTTCGACCGAATTTCGGAGATGGAGTAAGTCTAGAAGAGGGTGTTGGAGAAACGTCTGCCGGAGTTGGGGTAACGATTCTGTTTAGCCGGATTCTTTCGCAGTGCGGCAGACCCGGCTAAAGCCGTTACTCCAACCCCGGCTTCCTGGGATCAGCACGATAGCCAAAAGACTAACGCTGTGGCAGGCTGACGGCGCCGATCTTCGACCGGATTTTGGAGATGGGGTAAGTCTGGAAGAGGGTCTTGGAGAAACGTCTGCCGGAGTTGGAGTAACGGCTTCAGCCGGGCTCTTCGCAGTACGAAAAATCCGGCCAAACAAACCCGTTACTCCAACCCCGGCTGCCTCTTGCCCAGCCAGTCCCAGTCGAATGAACCGCCTCGAATCGTTGTTTTACTCCGACCGATATGGCGGGTGCCTTGGCCGGTTCTATAATTCCTGGTCATTCGTTTTGCGAGTCCCACTGAATCGCTTTCCATGGACGGATGGAACACCTGATCCAAGAAGCTCTGGATTTGATTTTGGCCGGCCAGTGTGAGGAGGCGCTCACCTGTCTGGACCAGGTGGCGGTCGAAGAGCTGCAAAGCGGCGTGAAAGTTGAATTTCTCTATTGGCGGTCCTACGCACTGTCGAATCTCCATCGCTTTGAAGAAGCCGAACGCCTGCTCCGTGATGGCATTCGCGAATACCAGAGTGAAGGCCGATTCTTCAGGTCATTGGGGCAGCTGCTTTCAGAAGCGGGCCGTGAAAACGAGAGCCTGATCTACTTCGCCAAGGCCAGCGAACTGATGCCCGAGGACAGCACGACCGCATACGAGTGGGGGTTCGCACTCTATAAACTCGAGCGTGATGATGAGGCCATCGAGCAGTTCAATGATGCACTGACCATCGACCCGAAGTGCGCGGACGCGATTCGATACCTCGGCGAGATCTTTTGTTCGAGAGAAGAATATGAACAGGCTTATCTCAGCTACCGCGCCTATCTCCACCATAATCCTGACGACCACGTCATTCTTGTTGAAGCCGCGATCTGCCTCTCGGATCTCGAACAGTTCGAAGAGGCTTTTGAGTACTACGAACGCGCCGCAAATGTGAATCGGGAGTACCTTTACACCTATTACAACTGGTCGGTCAGTCTATGGCGTTCGGGGGACCTGGATAAGGCGGTGCTCCGCATTCGTGAGTGTCTTCAGAGCAACTCATTTTTCCCGCTGGGCTGGATGCTGCTCGGCCGGCTGCAATTGGCTCTCGGCAACAAAGAGAACGCGCTCAAGACCATGGAGCGTGCGATGAAATCTATCCGGCGCAGGAAGCCTGCAGATACTGAAATGGTCTGCTGGTGCTACGAATCTCATTTCGAGACCATGATCGAAATGGAAAAGCTCGAAGAGGCCGAAGCTATCTTCTGGGAAAGCGCCCGATCCAACATTCTCTCCGAAAACCTCCTCACTCAGTACAATTCCTTTTCCGCGGCAGAAGCAGACAAGCTCTGTCTGTGGTGGATTTTGCTGGACGTCCGGCTTTACAAGCCAACCCCGGCGGAAGATCTCGATGGCGAGCTGGCCGGCGGATACCTGGTCGGCTTCAACGTGCTCGCGCATGACCCGGATGAGGCGGTGGACTACGCGATTGATTTCGAGCGGACACTCTCCGAAGGCGATGCACTCGTCGAGGAGTGCCTGCTCAGGGATACACGTCTGAAGGATGTTCCGGGCGTGTGCCGGGTCTACCCCAATCGCAATTATTACCTGGCTACATGATCAAACTTGAATTTGACCGCGGCTCCATACTTGTTCATGCCGATGGTGAGCCGGATGGCTTCCATCTCCCTGGCTGCGTCTTCGATGAACGAGTAGACCTCTGGCGTGCGCCTGCGCGTTTCTATCGTGAGATTGTGACCGTTCTCACTCGCAGCAAAACTCCGTTCGAAGACACTGCCCGGGAATACGAAGAGCTTCAACTGGCTTCGAGCCTGGAGCGCAAGCCCTTCCCTTACCAGCAGGAAGCTGTCGATACCTGGGCCAAGTCCGGCAAGCGTGGTGTGGTGGTCCTGCCCACCGGAGCAGGCAAGACGTTTGTGGCGCAGATGATCATGGGAAGCATCCAGCGCAGTACCTTGGTCGTCACACCCACCATCGATCTCATGCAGCAGTGGTACGGTGTACTCGGCACCGGGTTCGATATGGAAGTCGGCCTCATCGGAGGGGGCTATTACGAACCTCGGCCGGTGACGGTGACGACCTACGACTCCGCATACATCCACATGGAACGCATCGGCAATCGTTTTGGCCTGATCGTCTTCGACGAATGCCATCACCTGCCAGGCCCCACTTACCTGATGGCTGCGGAGGCTTGTATCGCGCCCTTCCGTCTCGGCTTGACCGCCACCCCCGATCGCGATGACGGCGAAGAGTGGCGTTTGCAGGAAGCCATCGGCCCCATCGCCTACCGCAAGGAGATCAAAGAACTCGCAGGCGACTATCTCTCCGATTACGAAACCGTTCGCGTTTACGTCCGGCTCTCCGATGAAGAGCGGGAGGAGTACACCAGCGAGCGCGCCATCTACCGGGATTTTTTGCGTATGGAGAATATCAGCCTGAGCGGCCCGAACGGATGGACGCGCTTTCTCATGGCCACTTCACGCAGCGAACAGGGACGTCGCGCGTTCCTGGCCTATCGAAATCAGAAGTCCATCGCGCAGGCTTCCGGTGCAAAAATTCGGGAGCTCGAAGACCTGCTCGCCAGGCATCGCTTCGACCGTGTGATTATCTTTACCAGCGACAACAAGACGGTTTACAAGATATCCAGAAAGTTTCTGATCCCGGCCATCACGCATCAGACCAAGGTGAAGGAACGACACGAGATCCTGCAGCGTTTCAACGCGGGTGATTATCCTTTCCTCGTCACTTCGAAGGTACTCAACGAAGGCGTGGACGTCCCGGCTGCCAACGTAGCCATTGTTCTTTCCGGTAGCGGCAGTGTCCGCGAGCACGTGCAACGTCTCGGCAGAATCCTGCGCCGCGCACAGGATAAGCACGCGCTCCTGTATGAAGTCGTGGCCGAAGACACTGCAGAAGAATACGTCAGCAGCCGCCGGAGGCAGCACAGTGCTTACAGCTGATCTCCTGCAGGTCAACATCCGAGGGGGAGAGGTCCGGCCGCGATACATTGACGGCGAAAATCAGGAGCTCCTCGCCATTGCTGAATCCCTCATCCGTATCTACAACGAGAGCATCGGCAGAAGCAGACAGGATCTGGATACGGACCTCGAAGACTACCTCGGGACGGGCACGGACTTTATCTTTCACCGCGGGCTGGCGAAGCTCCTCCTCGACCGCTGCGAATTCGATACGGAATCTGAGTCCGAGCCCATCGCTCTTCGACGCAGGATTTGGGAAGCGTCCGCTAAAGTGCATCGTGAATCCATCGGCAAATCGTTCGATCGAACCGATGTCATTCAGAGGATTCTCGACGAGCACGCGTGTGATGCGGAAGCCATCGAAAAGCAGATGTATGCGGACCTGAAGGATCAGCAGGTCTTGCGGGAATTCCGCTCTTGCGCGCCGGCCTGGCTGCTGCAGCGGTACAACGTCTCGCTGGCACAGTCCGTTCTGCTGCGAGCGACCTCAATGGAGGTCGCCCTCGGCAAACAGCCTGTTTCGAAGTACCGAGAGGTCTTTCGCAAGATCAAATTCTTTCAACTGATGCACCAGGTCGAAGGCACTGCGGCCACCGGGTACACCATCCGCCTCGACGGCCCCCTCTCGCTGTTTAAGTCGTCACAGAAGTACGGAATGCAGATGGCAAACTTTCTGCCGACGCTCCTGCACTGTGAAAAGTGGAAGCTGTCAGCAAATCTTCTTTGGGGCAAGAAAAAGGTAGAAAGAAGATTTCGACTGTCTCCCCGGCAAAACCTTCGACCGCACACCCGTCTGACCGGCCAGTGGCAGCCGGCAGAGATGACCTGGCTCCTCGAACAATTCCCCAAACTCGATTCTGATTGGACCATCTCCAACGACGCCGAAATCATCGACCTCGGCGGGCGCGGTATCATGATCCCCGATTACGTTTTCGAGCACATCGACGGTCGCCGCGTCTTCATGGAAGCCTTCGGTTTCTGGCGCCGCTCCGCCGCACAGTCACGCCTGGACACACTAAGAGAACATGGCCCCGATAATTTCATTCTGGCCCTCTCAAAAGACCTCTTCACCGGAGAAGAGGATTACAGCGACCTGCCCGGTGAAGTGTATGTGTTTCGGAGCGCCCCGATCGCCAGGGAAGTGCTGAAAGTGCTGGAAGAAATGAGCGATACGTAGTGCGTAATGCATACGTAGTGCGTAATGCGTAATGAGTAATGAGTAGGGAGCGTCCCAGCTCAACAGTTTGGGACGCCCCCTACTCATTGCGCCCAGCATGCAATCATTTTCATCCTGCATACGATATGCCTGCTGATTCGGTTGGGCTTGAGCGATTCAAGATTCAAGATTCTGGATTCTGGATTCTGGATTCTGGATTCTGGATTCTGGATTCTGGATTCTGGATTCTGGGACTCACGATTCACCATTCACCATTCACCACTCACAATTCACAATCACCACTCACCATTCACATCCTCACCATTCACTTCCCCACCCCATGCGTCCAATCCCACTGATCTCCATTCTTCTGCTCTTGCCCGGTCTCGCATTCGCCGAGGCCAGGAAGACTGAAGAAGGCGACATCTTCCCTGAAAAGGAATTCGACGAAATCATCTTGCGCATCGGTACTTCGTTTCACGGTACCATCCAGAACGAAACTGAGACTGAAGTCGTGCTCAAGATGAAGAACTCGCCTCTTGAGAACCGGTTTCAGAAAGGCGAAGAGCCGGAGAATATCAAGGCCATTAATTACAGATTCACCCGGCGCGATTCGTACCTGAAGGAGCTCGAGTCCATCGGTGACGATGTTCAAAAGAATTACGACCTGGCGCAGAAGTGTAAGCGTTCCGAATTGCCCGATGAGTACGCGCAGCAGCTCCAGCGCGTCACCGAGCTCGATGAAACCCACCTCGAGGCATACCAGGACCTGCTGGCGCATTACGGAGAGGTGAAAGACATGGAAGGAGAGCTCCAAACATGCCTCAAAATGCGTGACCAGGAACTCGAGTCTCTCGAAATGGTGCTACGCATGGGACAGATCTACAAAGAGCTGGGGCTCAGTCAGTGGGCATATCGCGAGCTCAAAACCGTACTTGACAATAAACCTTCGCACACCCAGGCGAGGCTCGATATGGCGGACCTTTACCGGATGACAGCCAGGCCACTCGACTCACTCAAGCTTTACGAAGCAGTCCTGAAAAAGAAACCGCGTTCTCCTGAGGCGCTCGTCGGTAAGGGCCGGCTCGCGTTTGACCGCGGACGCTATACGCAAGCGAGGGCGTTGTTCGATAAAGCTGTCAAGTCCAATCCCAAATTCATTCCTGCCCGTTTCCACCTCGGTCTTGCGCACCTGGCCGCCGGCAATCCGGGAAACGCTTCAGAAAGTCTGAAGGAAGTTCCCAGGGAATCTGAGCTTGCGCCGCACGCCTGGGTTCATTCGGCATTCGCCGAGGCTGCTCTCGGCAAGAGCACAAAAGCCGAAGAGCTCATGAAGCAGGCTGAAGAGAAGCTCTCAGAGAGCCAGAATAAACTGCTGCTGGCGTTCATTTACGAAAATCTGAAAGAGGCGGACGCGGCCGAACGGGCCATGACGGTTTACGAGCAGGCTGTCGAAAGCGATCCCGAATTGTATTTCGCGCAACTGGGACTGGCCCGTTCACTGGTCAACGCGGGCAAGGTGGACAATGCCCTGGAGATTCTGCCGCGCGTCATTCGGATGGACCCGGAATTCTGGCCGGCTCTGGCAGTAAAGGGAATCGCCCATCTGGATCTTTCGAAATTCAAGGTGGCGGTGGATGAATTCGTCAAGGCGAGAGACCTGCACACGAAGACCGGTGCCAAACCGGATGCCGCTCTGATGTTCGGAATCGGCTATGCGCTCCTCGGCGCCGGCCGGCCGGAAGACGCCAGAGGGTTCTTCAGGGATGTTGTTCAGATCGAAGATTCGCACGCGGCTGCCAAAGCAGGGCTCGCGTTCATCCAGGCCGGGGGTAAAGATCTTTCCAGCGTGGCTAAGGCAGAAGAACCGGAGGAAGAAGGGGCAGACACTGAGGAAGAGAGAGAAGAAAACGAAGAAGCTGAGGCGTCTGAATCCGGAGAAGAGGCAGAAGAGTCCAAAGAAAAAGATGCTGAAGAATCGGATGAAGAAGAAGCCGCCGAAGAGGAACCGGAATCCGAAACAAAAGAAGAAATGGCCGGAGAAGGCAAGATGGACGAAGAGAACAAGATGATGAAGAAGACGGACGAGGGTGAAGATGATGAAGAGTTGAAGGAGGGAGACAAGGAAAGAATCCTCGGTATCCGTAAAACGGACAAGGACGTCGAGAAGATCCTCAAGAAGAAAGGACTATTCGACAACGATGGAGAAGAAGTGGCTGAGGAGGACCCTTCCGCTGCGGTCACGCTCGGGCTGGTGGATGAAGAGGATGCCGCGCTGGTCGAAGAACGGGAAGAGAAGGCGGTCGCCTTTAACGATCTGGCGAAAGCCAGCATCAACGAGCTGCGGAAGAAGGCGCGAGTGATCATCTGGCTGGACACGGTGCGGTAGCGAAACGCAGGGTGCCGGCAGACATAGCTCATGCCTTCGCTGCCTCGATATGGGACCGCATGGTCTCCCTGGTCTTCTTGCCAATGCCCTTTACGTTGTCGAGTGCACCTTCATCGAGGGCCTTCTCGAGGCCTGCCAGGCTTTCGATACCAAAATCCTGAAACAGTGTACGCGCCGTCTTGCCTCCTATTTTGGGGATCTCGCACAGTTCGAGAACCGTGGCCGGAACTTGTGCTTCCAGTTCCTTCCTCGCTGTCGTCTCGCCTTCTTCAACATACTCTTCGATCATAATTGCCAGGGCTTTTGAGAGCGCGAACGTGCGTATCAGATTTCCCCGTCTGATGACCTGGCTGACTGGCTCAGGATGCCGTGAGACATCTCGATAAGCGCGTGCGCAGCGGGTACCGATGCGTTCGTCACCACCGCTGATCACGGTGAAATCGCCAATGGCTTTGAGCTCGTCTGCAACCGCATCGTTCTCATACCAGCGGACCCGGCCGCGATAATCTATGTAGGCCTTCTCCGGATCGATGAGTTTCTCGCGGGCTCTGAAGATGGCCTTTCGAACGTCGCCGTCTCTTGCATGATCGAGCAGCGGAATGCCGTGCGCGCCTTTCGCATTTGACAGACCCGGCTCAAGTTCAAGGAAACTCTTGACATGATGCACGCGGTCAAGTGCGCAGGCCATGAAGATATCGAGCTCCACGCCCTGCTTGAGCATGTACTCAAGGATCTCTTTCTCATGGCAGTGCGCGGCCGCATGTTGAGGTATCTCATCCACGAGGGCGTAGTCGACGGAATTCAGTGCATCGACGAGATCTTTGCAGCCATCGAGGGTTTTCTTGACGAGGTCGAGATCGCCGTGGGCAGGGCCAAGAAGGCCGCTCTGTTCAACAATTGTCCAGGCTTCTTCGTGAGTCATGGGAGGTTATCTGATGGTAGACGGCTGGTGGCAAAGCTGTCTTGGACACCCTCATGCTGGCGGCTAAAGTAACAGCACACATCCGAAGACGAAAGAAATGAATTCGAACAAAGCCAGTACTGTTGGCCGCTGCAAAGTCTCGCTGTGCAGGTTCTCTCATGCGAATCTGAGTATCCTGCCCACGATCACCCTTCTTCTGCTTCCTGGCCTGAATGCCCAACAGATCATTGAGCAGACGGGCCGGGACTGGCAGAATGAGCTCGTCCATTGGGAACTGCCTGCAGGTGCCGAACAATGGCATATTGTGGATGGCAATGGCAATGTGATCCCAAGCCAGGTTTACACACACAGACATCAAGTCGTCACACCTCTCGAAGGTCCTGGGCTCTACGCACTGGTAAATTTGCCTGCGAACAGCACGCTCGAGCTGAAGCGTGTCAAGGGGCCAGGAAACATCACACCCCTCGTCAGAATCTCCTCAACAAAAGACTCGCACACACTCACGAGCGATATTCTCGCGGTCCGTGTTACAGCCTCAAAGACCGACAACGACGGCCACGTGCTGTCACCGATTCAGGGCATTCGTCTGCCAGGAGGCAATTGGATGGGCGTTGGCACGATGAACGTCGATGGAAAGCTCCTCAAACGTAAAGTCACTGTGAGTGCATCAGGCCCGGTCTTCGCCGAAGTTCAGGTGCATGACGTCTGGTCAGGAGATCGTCAATACCGATGCCGTGTACGGCTCGTGGCCAGGCAACCGGTGGTTCACATAACCGAGTCGTTCTCGCTCGGTCCTGGCGCAAAAATGGCGATGCGTTTTGCGCAGGAGGTGTTGCCGGACACCAGCCACGGTTTGATTCAATCGCTTCCGGGTCATCTGAAGAAGCCAGGACAGGAAGCCATCGACCTCAGGCAGGCGGGGCTCATCGCGAAGCTCTTTTCATGGCGTTACTACAAGCTGGCGAAATACGCGTCCTGGTTCGCGGCGTGGTCTTCAAAGCAACCGTCGCCCGTCCTTGGCGTTTTCACCACCTTTCCCCAGGTCTGGAAACTGCCCGGCGGGCATCCGCACGACAATCGCTGGTATCAGGTCGGGCCGGCTCCAATCGATGTCGTGGCGAACGAAGATCGATCGATGAGTTTTAAGCTTTCCCTGGCGAAGGGGACGCGCAGCTATTGCCTTTACCTGGCCGATTCAGCGTCTTTCAACGCGGCGAGCCCAAATGGCCTGGTCGCGGCAAAAAGGCAGTTCAGCGATGTGCCGCTTCAGCGTGCTAAAGACTGGACTCTCCGGTGGTCATCTAAAGCCAGGCATCCCCGGTTGTTCTTCGATGAATCAGACCTCCCTCGCCTGCGTAAGAGCCTGCCGAAATTCCCTAAACTGCATAAACAGTTCATCACAGGCAAACCGGCCAGCGAAGCCGGGAAGGGCGTCACCTTCATCGAAGACCTCACCTGCCGTTACCTGATGACCGGCGAAAAGGAAGTCCTGCGCCTCGCGCTGAAAGCAGATGACCCAATCCCCAGGATAGAGATGAACATTCATCGGGTCGGACTCCTGCCCGAGTTGCGCTGCCGCGTGAATGACATGCTGAATGGGGATGGGCTCAATCCGGTTTCGTTCAACAACATCATGTGGATTGCGGATCATCTTCTCTTTCGTGTCATCACAGCAGACGTTGCCCTTGGCGCCGACGCTGTCTCCACGGAAGAGAAAAACGAAATCCGCCGCCTGCTTGCCACTATCGCCTACCAGCTCGAATCCCACGAAATGGTGCCGCCGCAATCCAACGGTTATCAGACCGGGATGCCCAACATGATTGCCCCTTTCTACGCCTGCCTCGGGCTGATTGGTGCGCTGCTTCCCGATCATCCGCACTCACGCCGCTGGATGCAACGTTGCCATTCCAAGCTCAAGGAGAACATGTATTGGCTGTCCAGGCCCGACGGCGCCTGGGGAGAGACTTTTTATTACCAGGAGCGCGTTCTGCGAGGATACGTCCCCGCGGCCATCGCGCTGGTACGGCAGGGAATGCCCAACCTGCTGCACGATGAGCGTACCTTGAGTGTGCTGAAAGCCGCAGTCGCTGTACTCACTCCCAGAGACCCGCGCAATCAGGCCCGCAACTTTCCATCGATCGGGGACGCGACCTATTACACGCCCAAACCCAGCATTGCATGGGCGGCGAAGAGTGTCGCCGGAAAAGATGCACAACTCGCTACGCAGCTTCAGTGGGCCTGGCAGCAGCAGGGGCGGCCTGTCGGATGGCTGTTCAACAGGTTCCATCCGCTTACCTGGTTCTTCGTTGACCCGGATGCACGCGCTTCTGCGCCGTCGCTGAGCAGCCAGGAACAGGATGGCGCGGCGCTCATCCTTCGCAGCCGTTACAACACGCCGACCGAGAGCTACCTGCATCTGCGTGCCGGCTCGTTTGCGACCGGACACTTTCAGGACGATCAGCTTTCTCTGCACTGGTTCGCCAAGGGCGCGCCTCTTTGCCTTGACTGGGGTTACTACGGTAACAGAGAAACAAGGCCCGCCGATCTGCACAACCGCACCGTACTTTCAAAGACCAGAACCTATGGCGGCGAACTCGTCGAGCGCGCCTTCCTGCCCCGGCTCGATTACGCTCATATCAGAGACTGCGATAAGAACAACCGCGTGCGCCGTCTTCTTTTTATAAGGGGAGACAAGCCTGCCGACCCGGAATACATGCTCATTCGTGACAGCATCTCAGAAGCCGGGCGCTGGAATCTCTGGACGGTAGCGAAAGGATTGGAGATGAAGCTGGCACAGAAAGTGGAGGAAGAGGAGGAAGAAGAAGAAGACGAAGAAGAAGATCCGGACGCCGCGCTGCTGACCAAATTGGCGAAGAAGGCTGAAGCAGAAACGAAGAAACAGAATGACCCCCTCGTAAGATTACATCGCCCAACACTTCCCAACTCGCACGGCGAGTGGGTGAGACCTTTCGAGGTGCCTCTGGTTGATTCGAGCGTGCAATACATCGGTAAGTTTGGCGTGGACCTGAAAGTCTCGTGGTTTACGCCCGTGGATAAGCACGTGATGGCGGCCTACCAGTGGCATCCGGATGGGAGGGGTGAGCATCAGAAACTGCTGCAATTGCATCGCAAGGAGGCCGGTGATTTTCTTGTGGCACTCCATCCGACTATTCACGGAAAAGAGCAACCAGCAGAAATAAAAGCGTGGGGGGACGGCATCCGACTGACCCGCCCAGACGGGTTTGAGCAATCTGCCTGGATGTCCGCGCCCGATTGGACGGGTAAGGAGGGTCTCCAAAGCAGCTCGCAATTTAACCACGACAATGTGAAAGCGTCGGCCACCGCGTTCTTCATGAACAGGAAGCCAGACGGAACACGAGAATATGTTCTAATCGGCGGGAGCCTGCTCAGCGATGGCGGCATCAATCTTGAGTGTTCTGAAAAGGGATCTGTGCAGGTGACAGTGAAGGACAGCATCACCGGAACAAGTATCGGTCCCGCCCGCACGATCAGAATCACGTTGGCTGGGAGGGGAAAGCCTGTTGTGATTAAGGTCGCCAAAGGTGAGCAGTCATTCCAGGCTGAATTGAAATGATGCCTGCCGGCCGTTGCTCCAGCTTTTTGCGCGGCCAGGGCGGCCGTCTCCGCGGGAGACTAATCCGCTGACAGATTCTGTTCCCGCCACAAGGATAGTCTCTCCTCCAACTGCTCGGGCTTTGCCGAGCCCGTTGCGCCCAGCACCTCCACGGTGATCGAACCGACGAGCATGCCGATGAGCACGGCCTCCGGAATCGTTGCTCCGGATGCCTGAGCCAATACGGTGCCTGCCATGACGCTGTCTCCCGCGCCCGTTGGATCTGTTGGCTCGGAAACTTGAACACCAGGTACGGCGATCAGATCTTCACCATCAAAGATCTGTGCTCCGCGTCTGCTCCTTGTTACGCACACAGTGCTGCCCAGCCGCTTCTGTAATGCAGTTGCGCAACGTCTGACCTCCTCGTCGTCAAAGAACTCATCAGGATTCGTTACGCCCTCCACCTGTTGAACTGCACGGACGCATTCGGCTTCGTTTGGCTTGATCGAGATATTCTTGAAAAGGCCAATCCTCCTCCGGCTGTCAGCCCAGATGATTTTGGCAGGCTCAGCCTCGGCCCGTGAAATGATGTGCTCCCTGACTCTCGACGTTACGACGCCACAGTCTTCAGTCTCCACCTGGTCTGCAATAATGATCGCATCGAGTATTGGCCAGACACGGTCTATCGATCTGATGAGATCGTCCTGCACACCTTCCGGCATTGGCTGGAGGTTCTTCGTGTCGAAGCGGTCGAGCTCTGCGGCCAGCCCTTTCTTGCCTTTCAGCATAGTCTTGGCATAGACGGGAGTGAACAGTTCGGATGAAGGAAGAAGCGCGCTGGTATCTGTTTCACTGAGGCCTCGACGTAATTCATACGCGTCTCCGTCATCTCCGGTCACACCGCAGACATAGATCCTCCCTGCTTCAAGTCCGAACAAATTGTTCACGACTGTTCCTGCCGCCCCCGGCGCAGACCATTTGCGTACGACCTGGTGCGCGGCCCGGCCCGTCTCGACAGAGACCTCTTCCAGATCCGGATCGATCTCCTGATACTTGTCCAGAAAGAAATCACCGATGACGCCGATGCGTGCTTGCGCCATACCCTCGATGATTTCTTGAAGCCTTCTGCGGGTCATGGGAAGAAGCGGATGGTGAAGTGTTGGCTGCCAGCATGCACAACTGGGCCGACACCTTCACTATACCGGGTTCTGACTGCTCAGGTGATGAAACAGAGTCGGAAACGTGCGCGCATGATCGCCCTCTACATAAATGCTCTTGCCGCCATCGGCGACCGTTCGGACCAGGATTGTCTTCCACGGCCGAAAGAAGTAGCCGGGAGTTCCGCGCGGAGCTTCGCGAGTGACATCTTCGTCTTCGAGGGGAACAAGGTCGAATACTGCGGTCGTAAAATCACTAATGCGTTCGCCGCTCTGGTGAGCCACATTCCGAACCATGGCAAGGGCCTTGAGATAGACTTCCGGACCCATCACCGCCGTGCCGAAATTCATGAAGACGCCCCCTTCCAGGCTACTCACCGATTCGGTGAAGATCAGGAAGTCCGAGTAACTGGCCGCGCCTGTAGCTGCGCCATCGCATTCAGGGTGCTCGTGGATGATGTCCTGGCCGATCGCCACGTGAACGGTGACCGGCACGTTGAAGCGGTGCCCGGCGGCAAGCACGCTCACCGCAAGGTTTGGCAGTTGCTGTTCTTCGAAGAGCCGCCCCAGCGTTTCCCCGAATCCGTGGCCTGATTCAGCAGCTACCCTCGCATAGTCATTGAGCCTGGCAGTCTCCCGCCAGAGCCCGAATTGCCCTTCGCTGATGTAGCGGGCCACGCTTTCGCAGGTCTGGCCGATGAGTGTCAGTTCATAATCATGGATCGCGCCGGCCCCGTTCATGGCCACATGAGTAATGATGCCGCGCCGCATGAGATCGGCGATCAGAGGCCCATTGCCGGCACGGATCATATGTGCTCCCATCATCAGAATGACCGCAGCGTCTTCTTCACGTGCCTTCATGATGGCATCGGCAAGCTCACCAATCTGAGGCTTGTTCAACGGCACGACAGAATCGCCCGGACGTTTCATGATGGAAAGATCAAGGTCGTGGACGCGCTCACCGAGCGGTTTGATGTTGAGTAGAGCGCGGTCGAACTGTTTGTGTGGCATTTGTGCAGGATGTTTCTTATAGAGGCCAAGCGTCACGCGAATTCAGGATTCAAGACGATTCAGGATTCAGCAGGAGTCAGGATTCAAGGCACATCCGAATCGAGCGGGGGGTGAATCTTCTGAATCTTGAATTCTGAATCCTTTTGAATCCTGAATCCTGCTCTGACTTTATATGGCTTTCCAATCCTCTACTAAAGTCATCGAATCATGACCACTCAGAACCATATCGCCCAGTATTGGGAAGAAGGCTACACCCTTGTCCATGATCTTGTCCCAGCCGATCTCTGCGAGGCGCTCCGCACGCGTGCACTTGAAGTGGCTCACGGCTTCCATGGCTGG